>Ga0194063_10000309_pt1 | contig 36284 bp, 51 predicted proteins | sample SepL3720m_MetaG_FD_155459 | JGI IMG/M metagenome (GOLD analysis project Ga0194063, IMG submission 155459) | Anoxic zone freshwater microbial communities from boreal shield lake in IISD Experimental Lakes Area, Ontario, Canada - Sep2016-L373-20m | ecosystem: Environmental > Aquatic > Freshwater...
TCCTTGGCGGCCGCCGACTTCATGCCCGTCCACGTGCAGGTGTAGGTGTCGAGAGCGGCGAGCACGGCGTGGTCGGCCACGTAGGTGATGCCGCTCGCCTTGCCCGTGGCCGGCGTCGCGGCGAGGACGGACGCGGCGGCGCCGTTCTTGACGGCAACCGTCCAGGGAGTCGTCGAGGTGAACAGGGCGCCCGCCTCGTCGGGGGTCGCCACCTCGAGGGCGTAGGTGCCACTGGTGACGAGACGCAGGCGCTCCACGTCAGTGCCTCACTTCTGTCGCTTCGCCGGCCGCGGCGCCGGCGGCGTCTCCGCCGTCGGCTTGTGGACCGCGGCGAGGAGCTCGACGTGACCGTCGGCGAGCCACATGACCGCCACATCGTCGGGCAGTTCTGCAACCTCGCCGGGTTCGCCGGAGAAGGTCTCCACGTCGCCCGGCGTGGAGGCCCTCTGCACTGCGCTGCGCATGATGTAGCGGACGCGCTTCATGGTCAGGCCGTGCCCTCAGCGGGGCTCTGCAGGCGCTTGAACGTGACGAGGTTGGCGACGGCCAACGTGGTCGGGCGGTTGATGGCGCCGTACTGGTAGTACACCGCCGACTCGGCGCAGGCGTAGGCCCCGTCCTTCGTGATGACGAGCCGCAGGAAACGTTCAGTCGGCTCCCAGATCTCCAGACCCATGAGCTGGTTATCGTCGTTGTCGGCCGGCACCTGGTTACTGCCCAGGAGGTCGGCGGCGCCGGTGAAGCCGACGACGGTGTCTTGCTGCGCCTTGAAGCCCACCACGGCGCTGCCGGCGATGGCAGCGAGATGAACCACCATGATGATGCCGCGGTAGCCGAGCATGTCGATGATCGCGCCCTCGCGGGTGGCGGTGCCACTGGCGTAGTCGAGCGCGGACGTGATCTTGATGTGCTGTGCGAGGGAGGTGATGACGCCCATGCTTGGCTCCTTGCTCGAATGGTCGGGCTTGATCAAGTCTGCCGAGGGCGTCACCCGACGAGACGGACAACGCCAGAGGGCGGCCCGTCGGCCGCCCTCTGGACGTGCTTCTGACTCGCCTGACTCAGCTCGAGTTGGACTTGAGGAGCCTGCACGCCTGGTAGTCCCAGGCGCAGCCGCCGAGCCTCGCCAGAGAGTAGAACCTGATGGCAGGCTGCGACGTGTACGGATCACGCAGGATCGTAGTGCTCCTATGGATGCCGACCGCATACGCCGCGGCGATGTCCGCCAGTGCGATGGGGTAAGCGGAGGCGCCGATGGCCGGTGCCGAGTCGGACTCCAGAACGGGCTTGCCGTAGATGCTCCACACGCCGTTGCCGTCCACCGTGCACAGCGGCACGTTGGCGTTGCTCGGCAGGGCGAAGGCGGTCGCGACGGCGAGGGTGCCCGGAGCCATGATCCACTTCGCGCGGCTGCGGTACTTGACCGGCAGCGCGAAGTACAGCGCGATGAAGTTGGAGTTGAGGATAGCGCCCGCGCTGGTGCTCAGGTGCGTCGTGTAGGCGCTGGTCTCGGCGAACAGGCCCTTGATCTTGGTGGAGCCGTTGCCGGCCACGGCGTCGGCGCCGGCCTGCTCCATGATGTCTTCGTACATCCACGCCATTAGCTGCTGCTCGGCGCCGGGCACGCTGTCGAGGTACTTCTGGTAGGCGCGCTGGTCCGAGTAGTAGTCGTAGCAGACGAGGCTCGGGCTGGTGAACGTCGGCGCGTTCTGCTCCGAGCGGGCGCCGGTCTCCGTCGCGTTGGCGACCACGCCGTGCGCGCTCTTGTAGGGCAGGAGCAGGGTCGTGTCGCCGGTCAGGTTGAACACCGTGGCGTTGCCGAAGATCGGGTCACGCTTGCGGATCAGCTCGATCAGGGCGGCGTGCTCGGGCTCGGGCACGATGAAGCCACCGTTGGCGTCCGTGGTGGAGAGCGATGCGTCCCGGATCGTACCGGTGCGCAGGTAGTCGTAGAAGGCCTGACGGGCGGCGTCCCTCGGGTCGACGACGGGATCGCCGACGATGGGCGCCGCGCCCCGCGCGATGGAGGCGCGCAGCTCGACCAGTTCGGCCTCCCGAATCTTGGCCGCGGCGCCTTCGAGCGCGTGAATCTGGCCCATGAGGCTCATGATCTCGTCGCGTTCGTCGGCGGTGCGGTCTTCCTTGGCCGTCAGGTCCGTGACCCGCGCCTGAAGACGCTCGGCGTCGGCCTCGAACTGCCGGTAATCGAAGTAGCCCATGGGGCTACCTCCCTTCCTTGCGTAGGCTTCTGAAGTATCCGGGCGTGTGCACCAGATCCCGGGCCTGCGGGTCCTTTACGTACTGCGCGCCTTCGGGTCCGTAACCCACCTCGGCGGTGCCTTCTGTGGTGACGCGGGCGAGGGCATCCGGCACGTGCCGGTAGCCCAGACTCTTGAAGTCGAAGCGCGAGAGCGCCGCGGCCTTGACCGGCGCGGCCACGCTGTCTGCGTAGCCCGCGGCCTCCGCCTCGGCGGCCGTGTACCAGGTCTCGGCGGCCATGGCCTCGAGGATCGCCTCGGGGGCCAGGCCGGTCTTGCGCTCGTAGACGCCGACGATGGTGTGCTTGACCTTGTCGAGCACCTCGGCCATCTGCCGCATATCGGCGCTCGTGCCCATGGCCATGCCGTACGGGTCGTGGATCATGAAGAGCGCGTTGGCCGCCATCTCCACGGTGTCTCCGGCGAGGGCGACCACGCTGGCGATGGAGGCGGCGAGGCCCTCGACGTGACTGGTCACGCTGGCGGGATGCCGCTGCAGCGCGTTGAAGATCGCCTGGCCGTCGAAGACGCTGCCGCCGGGCGAGTTGATATGCAGCGCGATGTGGTCGACCTCGAGCGCGGCCAGGTCCTCGACGAACTTCTTCGCCGTGAGCCCCTCGCCCCAGAAGTCGGTGCCGATCTCCTCATAGATCCAGAGGTCGGCGCGGGCGCCGGTCTGCGCCTCGATCTGGTACCACTTGCGTTCAGCCTTCATGACCGCTCCTCCTGTCTGGGGTGGTCACGGTCAATCATGTGGAGGCTGTCACCCGTCACCCGCTCACTTCGTCAGCTCCGTGCGGCTGCCGAGCGTGTCGCATTCGATGTGCGCGTCGATGAAGAGCAGGCCGCACTTGTTCTGACCGGCGTTGTAGGTGTCGGCGGCGTTGCTGGAGTTGCGGAAGAGGCGACCCATGAGGATGGAGCTGAGCCCGTCGGCCCCGGCGCCCGGCGTGATGTGCGCGAACTCGGAGAGGTAGTGCTGCCAGGCGACGACGTTGGCCTCGGCAGGGAGCTTTTCGACCGTGTAGATGGTCGTGGTGTCCGGGTAGACGACGCCGATCTTGGCCCATGCGTACTCAAGGCCCCAGCGCGGCGCGGCGTCGGTGTCGTTGACGGTGCCGACCCAATGCACGTGCATCTCGATGTCGGTGCCGAGATGCCAGGCGTGCGGCATCTGCATGGCAAAGAAGACTTCTTTCTCGTTCTCTGCGGCCACGTCATCGAACGAGTAGGCATAGATGCCGCGACTCGTGCCGGCGAGGTCGTCCATGTATTTCTCGAAGGCCGGGGCGTTGTTGCCTTGCGTGCGTGCGTTCGGCGCCACGCGTAGGTCTTCCCAGTAGGTGGCGGCGCCGTGCAGGACGAGCGTGCCGTCGGCCTCGAACTCGGCGTAGTCGGTGCCGCCGGCGATGGGATGGTGGTGGTCACGCAGGCCGGGGACGATGAGGCTCATCTCAGCTCCCCTTCATCTGCGACGCGGACACAACGGCCGAGGTGCCGCCCGTACGGATGAACTTCGCGGCGACGGCCATGGCCTTGCTCCACACGCCGGAGTCGCCGATGTTCACGAGATGCCCGTTGGTCGTGGTCGGCGCCGAGTTGTCGAAGGTCACGCGGCAGGGCGCCGTCTCGTTCGTCCAGAAGACGTGCGTGGTGTCGGCGTGGAGGGCGCCGAACTTGACGCCGCCGCTGGTCGCATCCACGGTGAGCGCCTGGTCCGCCTCGGTCGCGTTCGGCACGAGGTTGTGAGGCTCGCGACCGAGCAGCGTGACCAGCATGTCGAGGACCGCGTTGTCGGTCGACGACAGTTCCGCCGTCACCACGTCGGCGTTCGTGAGAGCGCGGACGGCGGGGCCGGCGAGCACCTTCACGTCGAGGCCGTTGCGATCCGCGTCGATGGCGGAGACGGTCGGCTGCGCCGTGACCGTCGTGCCCTTGGCCGCGCCCGCGATGGCGGTGACGCTCGTGGGGTCCGTGATCGTGTGGCCGATCATCGCCGTGCCGGCGCCGAGCTTGCCGATCTCGGCGGTGCCGGCGCCGAGCTTGCCGATCTCGGCGGTGCCCGCTGCCAGCTTGCCGATCTCGGCGGTGCCGGCCGCAAGGGTCACGGTCTCGGCGACCTCGATCGTCGCTCCAGTGATGGTCGCACCCTCGACGTACACGCTAGGTGACCAGGTGCCATCGCCGTTGTCGTGCACATTCCCGGGGACGACTCCCTCGGGGGTTGAGATTGGGGTGGTTCTGTCTGCCATGTCAGCCCTCCTCGAGGGTATCGCTCAGGGTTTCTCGGATGAAGCCGGCCACGTCGAAGGGCTCGCCGGCCAGGGCGTAGGCGTCGATCACGGGCGCCAGCAGGTCGCGGGCGAAGCGTTCCGTTCCCTTGGAGTTGCGTCCGCGTTCCGCGTCGTCGGCCGCCTTGGCGCGGATGCGCTCGGCGGCGTCCGCGAGGAAGGGCGCGAGAATCGCAGATGTCGGTAGCCGCTCGGGGGGCGCGTCGCCGCCCGCCCCGACAGAGAACGATCCACCCGAGGACGACATCCCCGAAGACGACCTCCCGGACGCTGTCGGCGCCGAGGACAGCTCCGCGGGCGGCTGAGCCGGCGGCGCTGCCGCGGGGTGATCCTCTGCGAGGGGCGCCACAATCACGGGGCGCACGGGCAGGTACTCGAGGTCGGGCAGGTCGAGGAAGTCCAGTGACTCGACCGGGTCGTAACCGCTGCGCACCAGCATGCCGAGCGCGTTGACTTTCTCCATGAGCATGGCGTCGTCGTTGGGGCCATCCGGCGGGGCGTCCGCGGGAGCACCGCCGTCCGCAGTGGCCGCGGGCGCCGACCCGGTGATCACGCCGTCCTCCCCGACGGTGCCGAGGTTGAGCTCGGCGAGCGGCACATCGAGGCCGGGGACTGGATTCATGTCCTCCTGCGACCTAGCCTCGTTGCGGAGCATGACGCCGGCTCGTACCAGCGCCGCCTCTCCCTCGGTGCGGGTCTTGTAGTCGCCGCGCAGCAGGCCGTCGAGGTTGAACTTCACGTAGTACCCCGGATCACCGGAGAACAGCTTGTGGCGCACGACGCGCTCGGTGTTCGTGCAGATGGGGGCGATGCAGTGCTTCCCCAGGGCGAGGTCCTGCTGCTCTGAGTTCGAGTACGTGCCGTTCGTGAGGTCCTGCACCATGGCCATGGGCACGCGGAACACGGAGCAAATCTGCTGGAGCTGCCAGCGGAGCTGCTCGACGAGCTGCGCATCCTTCATCGTCAGCGGGTTCTGCTTGTACTTGAGGCCGCGGTCGAAGACCCTGAGCTCGCCCGCCTTGAAGATGCCGGCGAAGCCCTTCATCTGCTCGCTGATCGCCTCAAAGTCGGGGTCGGAGAGCGTGTTCTCGGTCTCCAGGTAGCCGGGGAAGTGGTTGCCGTTGCCGAGCAGGCGGGCAAAGAACTGCTCGCTGCCAATGGCCACGCCGATGCTTTCACTGATCAGGTCAATGAGGGACTTCGCCTGCAGCGGCGAGCGCAGCACCGGGCCCTTGAAGTGGAGCACGTCCCGCATTTGGTACATGCCCGCCGGGGTGAGGTCGTCGCCGCCGTACTCGTACCAGGCTCCGTGCGTGTCGCGGTCCACTCGAAGCAGCGGGTTCACACCGTACAGCGGCCATATCTCGGTGGGCCGTTTGCCCTGCCACACGATGCGGGCGTAGGCGTTGCCGGTGATGTCCTCGGTGAGCTGCTTCCAGCGCCAGAACTCGCCGGCCGTCATGAGGTCGTTCGGGCCGATCGCCAGCAAGCGGTACGCCGCATGCTGTTCGTCGGGCACCCGGTCACGTCCACTTCGGGAGAAGACGCCGAGCGGCAGACTCGAAAAGCTTTCAGAGCGCACGATCAGGCAGGAAAGCACAGCGGTGGCGCGCAGCGAGCTCTCCTGCGTCACGCGGATGCCGCTCGATGAGACGGCGGCGAGCGCCCCGTAGAAAGCGCGGAGCACGTTGTCGTCGCCGATGCCCCACTCCTCTTCGGCCTGGTCCTTCGTCGCGGTGAACCAGCGCAGCGGATTCAAGCTCAAACTGTCGCCCTCTCAGGCCGCTCTACGGGATGCGGCTTCTACTCTGCGGGGGCTGTCACCCGAGGGAGATGGTGCGCACGCCACCGGTCGCGGCGAAGCTCGGGCCGGCGTCCGCCTGCGCCTCGGCAAGGAAGGTCGCCATGGCCAGCGCCACAGCGCCGTCGATCTTCTCGGCCTTGCTTGCTTTGCCGAGCCTCCAGCCCATCGGCTCGCGGGGCATCTCGATGGCGTTGAGGATGTGCTGCTTGATGGACGTGCCGCGGCCGGCGCGCAGACGCCCGGTGCGCACGAGCTCGCGGAGCGTCGCAGAGGCCGGGCACATGCGCGTGTTCGTCTGCCCGAACTCTTCGACGGGGATGCCGTGGTGGCGCTCCAGGCGCTGCATGAGAAGGAGCAGGCGGTTGGGGTCGAAGGCGATGCGCGCCACATTGCGCGTGCGGCAGAGTCCGGCGATGAACTCCTCGATCTCGTCGAGGTCGTAGTAGCCGGTGTCCTGCGGAGGTTCGTCGTAGATGTAGGGCTCGACGTGGTGCGTGCCGCCCGGATCACGGCGGTCGACGACGATGGCGAAGCAGTCTCCCTTGTTGGCGCCGTCCACGGCTATCACGCAGGGTTCATCGGGCTCGACCACGGGCGGCTTCTGGCATTGCTTCCACTCGCCCCAGCGGAAGGCGCGGCTGGCGTCACTCGTCAACGGAAAGCGGTTCAGGTGGTACTGCTCGAACTGGGCGAGCGTGAGGCGCCTGTACTCGTCACGCAGGTACTCCCCAGTGATCCACGGCGCGATGTTGACGGATCGCCATACCTTGGGATCGCCGGCGGCCTGATTGTCGCGGGCGCCCTGCCAGTAGAGGTAACCGCGGGGATCCTTCTTGATCGCCGCGAGCCACTCCCACAGCGGCCCCATGCGGGTCGGCCCGGCGGTCGTGATGCCGATGGTGAGCGGCTCCTCACGGCCGCCCATGCCGCTTCGCAGAGCGTTGACCACGTCCATGTTCGGGTACGTGTGCGGCTCGTCGCAGATGGCGATGCGCGGGTGGATCGCCTGACCTGCGGCCGTCTTGTGGGGGATCACGTAGAACTTGGCGTCGATCTCGGGGATGTGGATCACGTTCTTGTAGACCTTCGCCAACTCCTTGAGAAGCGGGTTCTGCTCGACCATGGAGCTGGCGAAGCCGAGGATGAGGCGCGCCTGGTCTTCGTCGAAGGCGAGCGCCACGACCTCCTGCCCAACGACGGGCTCCATGAAGAGGAAGTACAGCGCGAGGCCGGCGGTGATCGTCGTCTTGGCGTGCTTCCTCGGCAGGCCGATAAGGGCCTCCGTGTACTTGCGCCGGCCGTACCTGTCGAGCGTCCCAAAGATGGGCTCAACGATGTGCTCGCTGGCGTAGTCGGGGAGGATGAACGGCTGCCCCGCCCAGCGGTCGTCTACGAGGCGGAGCTGCGTGCGGAAGAAGGCGTCGACCAGGAGCGGCCCTAGCTCCGCCCTCGTGACGCGGCCGCCGACCGCCTCAAGGATCGTCTCTCGGAGGTCGCTGGCTCTCACTTTCCCGAAGCGATCTGCGCCACGATCGCCTCAGCGATGCCGGAGTGGAGGTCCTTCATGAGGCTCTGGCCGGCGAGCCGCAGGAGCCCGGCGCGCAGACGAGCGACGAAGGTAAGCGCGTACTGGTCGGCGATTCGCAGGTAGAACGTGCCCTCGTCGCGTGCCACCTTGAGCATGGGATTCACCTTGGGTCCGAACGGCGTCTCAACCACCATGCCGTCCCGCTCGATGTACTCCTGCGCCTGCTGGTGCCGGTACAGTGACCAAGCCATCATGCGCAGCGCCTCAAGGTCCGTGTCGTTCAGGCGCCCGGCGAGCTCGCCGACGGCGCGCGTGAAGATGTCGCGGGGCAGGCCCTGAGGCAGCTCCCCGGCGATGACCTCGGCAAGGCCGGGCTCGACGACCTGCGGCACGACCTTCGTGGTCTTCTGGCCCTGCTGCGGGGCGTGCCCGGTGCCGCGCCGAGCGCGGCTGGGGTCCGGTTTGCGACCGCGCGTCATGGCGAGACGTCGCGGAAGTAGCGTTGCAGGGCGGCCTCGATCGCGTCGGCCATGCCCGCGCAGCGCCAGGCGAACTGGCGGCGAGCCTCGACGCCGAGGCGGCGGTAGGAAACGACCAGGAGAAGGGTCTCGTGCACGGCGGAGAGCACCTGGTCGTCGGGTTCAGCGGATCGGCCCACGAGGAAAGCCTCGACGACCGCGGCGTCAGGAGCCTCCGGCGAGTTGGCCGAGTCGGCGCCGAAGACTGCACGTTTGGCGCGGCCCGCGGCGATCCTGCAGCTATCGCGGCAGTAGCGGCGCCGTCGGCCGGTCACCGCTGCAGCCGGAAGATCACCCCCGCAGAACTGACAAATGCTGATCTCGAGTTTTGGCGCCACTCGCCCATGGTGCGTTTCGTGTCACCGGGGGGGGCGTTTCGTAACAGCGTGGCTAGACCCCGACTCCCCAGAATCGGGGGAATACATGCGGAGGGGTAGGCAGGGTCGGCGTTGCGCGACTGCCGTGATGCTAGGGGGTACCCGGTGCCGTCACTCAGTTGGACGCGAGTTGGACGCGAGTTTGCTTGGATTCACTGGACTCTGCTCGCTCGAGGAGCCCATCCTGCCCGCAGCCAAGGCGCGGAAAGACGGCCGTCTCAGGCACGAATCAGGCACGAATCAGGCAGAATAGGGTGGGAGCGGGTGGAGTGCGTGGTGGTGGGCGACGTTGGAATTGAACCATGATGGCTACTTCCCAAGAACATGCTCATTTGCAGGCACGACGCTCTGCCAGTTCGTCTAGCGGCTCGCTCTTGGACGCGCCTTGGACGCGAGTTTGGCTCGCTGCCTCGCTCCAGACCACGTCAAGACGCTCCGCCGCGGCCTTGCGATCGCCGTCCGTGACGTGCCCGTAGACGCCCAGCGTGGTCGCGACGTGAGCATGCCCAAGGTGCGCCGCGACCACGTCCATGCGCTCCCCGGCGCGCAGCAACTCAGTGGCCACCATGTGCCGCAGCGCGTGGAAGTGCAGCGGCGCGAGTCCGCGGCGACGGATGCGCTTGCCGAGCTCGTGGGTGAAGCCGTCAGGGATGATGGGCTGTCCGCGCCTGCCGCAGCAGATGAGCGCCTCCGGCGACCACATGCCGAGAGCCTTGCGCTCTGCCTGCAGCGTCGTGAGCATGGCGATGCAGGCTGCAGGTAGGGGCACCGCGCGGCGACCGGCGCGCGACTTCGGTGGTCGGACCTCAAGCGTCGCCCTGTTGTGGCCAGTGAGGCCCCTGGAGATGTTCACCGTGCCGCCTGCCATGTCCACGTCCATCCAGCGCAGCGCCAGCACCTCGCCGCGCCGCATGCCTGTCGTGGCGCCAATCATGAGCGCCGGCCAGAGGCGCGTCTGCGACAGGGATGCGATGTACTGCTGAGCCGTGGCCACAGATGGCGCCTCCGTGCGGCGCTCGGGCAGCCGAGGAGCACGCACTGCGGACACAGGGTTCACGCTCACCAGGCCAAGCTCGAGCGCCCAGGCGTAAGCGGCGTGCAGCGTGCCGCGGTAGTTGCGCACGCTCTTGGGAGCGCAGCCGGCTGCTAGCTGCGCGGCCTGCCACGCGGCGATCTCGGCGGGCGTGAGGTCTGCGGCAGGCACGTCGCCGAGCGTAGGCGCGATGTGCGTGACGGCGTGCTCGTGGCTGCGAACTGTGTTGGCCGCCTTGTCAGGGCGGGCGGCGTCGCGGAGGAAGCGCTCGAGCAGCTCGGCGACCGTCTCGTCTGTGGCGCATGCCTCCTCCTCTCCGCGTAGCCTCTTGAGAAGAGCCTCAAGGGCAGGCTCGGCCTCGGCCTTGAGACGCCGGTAGGTGCCTCCGTTCACCCAGCCGCTGCCGCCCTCGCGCTTGCCGACGAAGACGCGGACGCGGTAGGTGACCTTGCCGTTGATGGGCGACACGCGCCGCTGGATTGAGCCGGTCATGGACGACTGTCGCGAACCCTGGCGAGGGCCTCGACCAATCGCTGACGTTCGTAGGCCAACAGCATCGGTTCGAGCTCTTCAGCGAGGGACAGGAAAGCCGGTGAGACAGAATGAGCCCATTCCCTAGAAGCGGCCGCCAGTTGCGTGAATACACGATTCACAGCGCACATGTTCTCGGCAAAGCTGCGGACGGCTCTCTGGTCAAGCATCGCTATCTTTCGTGTGGTCGGGCGGCCCGACTCCTCCACGCCCGCCGGACTGGTCGCAGAACGCCCCGCCGCCGCCGCCGCCCCTCACGATGGTCACGTTCATCGACCTGGTGCCCGGCAGATACGAGACGGTCACCGCAGGGAGGCTTCCACTCATGATGCCCTCGAGTTCATCGACCTGCGCCTCAAGCTCCAAGATGCGCTTGTGCAGGGCGACGACGTCGTTGCCGATCCCGTCCAGCCCCATGCGGTCGAGCATGTAGGGGATGCCGTGCTTCCGGGCGTCTTCCTCGTACTCTCTCAGCTCGTCTTCGTCCATCGTCTCCTCCGTCTCTGCCCTCACTCTACAGCGCCACATTCAGCGAGCGTCAACTCGTCAGCTTCACGTCTTTGGAGCTTCCTCAACTCTCGAACCGCCTGCCGAATGTGCACGCCACACAGCCCGGAAGACCTGGCTGGCCAGGCGCAGCGATGCCATCCGTCGTAGCCGGGACCCCACATCGCGACCTGACACCTCCCAGCGTCGGGTGGCTTGTTCCGCGTATGCAGCGAAGGCCGCGGGAACACCCGCAACTCGACAGGGATATCGTCCCAGAAGACGATCATCTTCCAGCCCGCCTCACGACGACCACGGTCCGCGGCGTCTCGCGGTCGAGCCACTTGGCTGCGCGGGCTATGACCACCTGAGAATCGTCTTCGTAGAGCACGCTCTGCATGCCGTCGAGCACTGACTTCAGCACGTTGTCCACGTCCCTGCGGCGCTCGTCGGGGAAGTAGCAGACCACCTCGACGACGAACCTGCCCGTGAGCGCCCAGCCCCTCGGACGCACGCCCAGGGCCGCCCAGGCGATCATGCGCTCGAAGCGCTTCGTGGCCTTCGGCGTGTAGACTCTCCCGCCCTTGCCCAGGCGTGGGCGCTGCTTGCCTTGCGGCTTCCCGCTGACAGTAAACTGCACCTTCACGAGTGCCCCGCCGCTGCCAAGCGGTCACAGAGGACGTTGAGGCGGGCGACCTCAGCATCGGCCTTCGCGGCAGCGTCGATGCGGCGGGCGACGTCGGCCTCCAGCTCCGCGATGCGGGCTTCTAGAGTCTCGATGAGGCTGGCTCGCTGCTTCGCGTGGGCCAGGCCGCGATTGATCCCGGCGCTGCTCTGCCTGCTCATGGCCGCGCCTCCCAGTGAATACAGCAGAACGAAGGATGGTGGTACTGAATCATCGTCTGGCAGAAGCGGGTGTCAGTTTCATAGCGTCGGCACGACTTGCAACGTCTCGCTTTCAGCGCCTCCAGCTCGTCCTCAAGCTCGGCAACGGCCTCCCGTAACGTGTCATTGAGCATGTGCATATTGGCCTTGTCGTGCTCCAGCTCGCGGATGTGGCTGTGCAGGTTCGCATTGGTGGTCTCCAGGATGGTGATGCGCTCCCGGCTGCGCCTGTGCCGCGCTCTGGCCTCCTTGGCCCACGTCACGGCCTCCGGGTAGTCCTGCGGGTCGCAGTCGACGATGTCGTCACTCATGATGGTGCCGTCCATCTGCTGCACACGCTGACTGGCACCGTCTCGCCCTTGAGTATCTCGACCTCACGCACGCACCTTGCGGAGCACTCACACGTCGGACAGGCCGAGACAGGCAGATCATCAATGATGCGGCGGACCATCGCCGCTGTGGTCACTCTGTCGCTCTCCATGCGCTCGCGGAGAGCATCTGCGTCGATCATCCGCATGATGCTGTCTCCTCCTCATAGCCGCACTCGTGGCAGTCGTCGCTCTGGCAGGGGCACGGCGGTTTTGCTTCCTCGGCCTGCTGCTCGGCCTTTTCGACCATCGCCCACAGCGCGAGAATAGTCAGATCCTGCCTGTCGATGATGGCCTGCAGCACGCGGCCGTGAGCACGGGAGCACGTCAGGTCCTCGGCGAGCTGCCAGAGGTCGCGATGTGCGCTGGCGAGGTCGCCGCGTAGGCGCTCGATGGTGGCGCGGCGCCTCATGGCCGCCGTCCCGGCCGGTAGCACGTCAAACCGCCTTCGCCCTCGGTATCGCAGTCGCCACGGCTCGGACATTCCGGGTGCTCGGCGCAGACGCAGATCCACGCAGGCTCACAGTCGATGCTCGGATCGCCGCAAGGCATAAGGTCCCAAGTGCTGCCGTCGTAGCCGCAGCCGCAGGTGCCCTGCCAGCAGAGGCCGTCGTAACCGTCGATGGACAGGTGCATGGTGAGGTACTCGGCAAGGTTCACGGCAGAGCCTCCGCCACCGGCGCCTCAACGCTGAACAGCAGTCCGTGGTCGGACGCCGTGATGACGGCGTGCGGGTCGCGCTCGCTGTCGGCGTCAACGTCGACGATGCGGTAGTCGGTGAAGTCGTCGGCGCGGCGCGGATCGTCGCCGGGCAGCGAGCTGAGGAAGTCGGCCGCCAGCTCTCCGAATCGGGTCAGTGGCCCCACCTCGACGGTCTGCATGTCGTGGACTCCGGGCCAGGCGACGAGGACGAAGGGCGTGACTTTGGCGACAAGAATCTTGCCGGTCCCATCGCACTCGCGGCAGCGGTGGTGCCCGCCGCCGGTCTTGTCCGGCAGGCGGCCGTCGCCGGCGCACTCGGGGCAGGTGCGCTCGACGGTGGTGGCGATGGTCTGCGGCGCGACCTCGATGACCTCGGGACCGCCCATCATCTCACCGTGGAGCCAAGTCTTGCCCCCGCAGCCCATCGTGGGGCTGCCGGCCATTTGCTTGAGGTTGCAGCTCGTGGCCGTGCAGTTGTCGCAGGACGGACCTTGGTGACCGGTGCCGTCGCAGGCCCTGCAGTCGGGGCCGTGGCCGGTCTCGTCGAGCAAGCGGCCGGATCCGCGACAGACCAGGCATGTCCAGTAATCCACCGGAGTCTGCGTGACCTCGCCGGTGTCCATGTCGACGGTGAGGGACGCGCCGGGCTCGCAGACCACGACCTCCTCACTGCCAGAGGCGAAGGTCACGCCGAAGCCGTTCGCCTGGGCGGCTGCCTTCAGGGCTTCGGCGGCGTTGGCGATCGGGCCGCTCGGCACGTGGTCCTGTGCGCGCCGCAGCTCCGCCTCGGCCATGTCGCGGAGCTTCTGCGCGTCGAGCAGCTTGTCGTTGGCTGAGATGACGGCCTTGAGGCGCTTCTCGACCTCCTCCTCGAAGTGGTTGAGGAAGGCTTGGGCGATGTCGAGCTGGGTCATCGGGAAGAGTTCGGTCTGGGTCATGGGGTGCACTCCTGCCAATTGCAGTGTGGACAGTGCGAGAGGTTCTTGCCGTCGCCGTTGTAGCTCACCTGCGTACCGCACTTAGGGCAAAGCAGCATGGTGCCGTCCTTGATCGGTGCGCGGGCGGGCGTTGGTTCTGGCAACGCCTCGCGCCCGCCCGCGCTATGAGCTGAGAGGAGAGGAGAGGAGCTTAAGAGGAGAGGAGGTTGGCCGTATCGCTTGGGTAATGATTCGGCCAATGATTCGGCCAATGATTGACAGTAGGAGAGCGCGGAGTTCATGAAGTGCTCGTCTAGAGTCGTTTCCGGCACCGTTTGCACGCGCCGTATCGCGGCCTTGACCATGTTCGGGTTGCGCGGCGGCTGGTAGTGAAGGGCCTTGACGATGAAGCAGACTTCGTCCTCTTCGTCGTACTCAAAGAAGCCGTCTGCCAAGAGATCAGCGAATGGTTCGGCCAATCGTTCAGGTAACCATTTCATGTCGCCGCAGATGTAGGGCAGGGGCAGCACGAACAGGCCCTCAGCGGTCCGATGCGGGCAGGTGAGGAGGTACAACGCCAGGAGGCGCATGTCCTCAGTCCACTTCCTCTGCCGCCAGATGGCCGGCGAGACGCGGTAGTAGATCGGCGTGAGTCCAGAGGTCGGTTCTGTGCTCACGTCCCCACCCCCCGCAGCGCCAGCACCATCTCAGCGTCCATGGCGTCCTCCTCGTCGGAGTCCAGGATGTCGAAGAGGCGCCCCAGCGGGCAGTCCGCCGTCCATACTGCGTAAGGCGTGAGGCGATGCTGACCGCGGTGCCCCTTGGTCCGCCATGGCACCAGAATGTGCTCGCGCGGCGGCGGGGCGCTCATTGCTCCACCCGCACCAGGAACACTCGCCTCTGCCGCCGGTAGCAATGCACATGCGACTGGAGCCCCGCAGCCGCGATCGCCTTCGTGAGACAAGAGGTGGCCGAGCTTACGCACGACACGTCGGTTATCTCGACCGCCCGCGCCCCGCTGCGCATGAACTCGCCCAGGGTGACGGCGTACCGACTGACGCGGCCGCCGGTGAGCTTCTCCGGGATGTCCTCCGGGTCGATCACCTTGAAGTCGTGGCCGCGCATCATGGCCGTTTGTCCATTCTGTCCAAGTCGGCCTCTTTTGAGCCTGAGAGGCCGTCTGCCATTTTGTACAACTCCGCCGGAAACGGCGCCAGCACCGCGCCCTCACGTTCGCAGAGGTCGTACCACTCCCACGCCTCGGCGCGGCTGTGCGGGATGGCCATCTCGCGGCGGGTCACGCCGTCGACCGCGTCGGTGTAGGTGCTGCGCGTCGTGAAGACGCCGGCCTCGTGGTGCAGGGTGACGCGGCCTGCGTTGCTCTGGTAGGAGCCGAGGACGGTCATGGCATGCCGACAGCGGGATACACCATCGCGACCAGGTAGCGCGTGTCGCAGCGGATGACGCCCGACTTCGTGTTCGCGACCTCGACCCACTCGCCCAGCACCATGCGCGGCACGAGCTCCTGGGCGTCGTAGGGACGCGGCCTGCCCTTGGCGTCGAACATGACGCTCTGCACGCGCCGGCGGTACCTCTGCGCCCGCGCGTGCGCCGTGTTCTTGCAGACTCCGAGGAAGCGCGCCGCCTCGGCCAGCGAGCAGTGCCCGCGTTGCAGCAGGGCCGCGGCCTCTGCCGGCAGCAGGACGGTCTGGCGGCTCACGGCGATCTCGACCGCCGGGGCTGTGGGGATGGCGACGGCGGTCATTGCTTCGCCTCCTTCACAGCCCACTCGCGGAAAGCCACCGCGTCGCCGTGGCTCAGCTCGCTGTTCGTGCGTCCCCCGAAGCGCTGCCGGTACTCCTTCGTCGCCTCGGTCGGCACGTGCGCGAGCGCCTCGGAGAGCAGGCGCTTGTCCGTGCCTGAGGCCGGGCGGTTCGGGTCGTCGACCGCGAAGAGTGGGCCGCGACCGGGCACGCCCTCGTCGTCGCCCTCCGGGGCGCCCACGTGGGGCGCCCCTTCCCCGGGCCAGAATGCGGCCGGATCGGCGTCGTTGGGGGCCTCGACGGCGGTGGACACCACTTCGGGCGCCGCAGCGTCAGCAGGGGCCTCGGGCGTCGCTGTGGTGGGCTCATTGCTAGGAGGCGTCGGGGGGTTCTTCGTCGGCATCGCCGCAAGGCCCGCCATGAGTGACTCCCACACCTTGAGCGGCATGTCGGTCAGCTCGCCCTGGTAGCCGGCCTTGGCGGCCACGTTCTTGGCGACCGACGACAGTGAGATGCCCACCCGGGCCACCTCGGAGAGCATGGCCGTGTACTCGGCCTCGCCGATGACCTCGCCGGCCACTTCTTCGACCGCGACCACGTCGTACACGTCTCCCGCGGGGACGATGCGCTTGCCCTCGCGGGCCAGCACGTCATTGGCTTCGTCTTGGTCGAAGATGCCGTGCAGGCCCATGGTCACGCGAGCCGCTTCCTTGATGGCCTTGTGGCGCAACATGCGGCGCGTCATCGTGTTCCACGGCTCCGTGCCGCGGTAGCACTCGTCGAGGTACTCGCGAATCGGCGTGGACGTTCCCGGACGGTCGTGGCGGTGAATCGTGACCTCGATGTACTCAGGACAGGGCCGCGAGCCCTTCACCTCGACGATCGTCTCGGCATAGACGATGTCCATGCCGGCGAACTGCGGATGGTCGTTGATGATGCGCAGCCAGCCGTCGACGGAGACGACCGGCACGATGCCGTTCTTGCTGGGGAACGCGAAAAGCTCGCGCGTGAACGGGTTCAGCCCGTACTCATTGGCGACCACGAGCAGGGCCGTCATCTGCGCGGGGTTTGCTCCCTTGAACACGGTCTGCGTGAGCGTCTCCTGAAGCTCGCTCTCTGTGACCTGTAGGCGTCCTGCCAGCAGGGCCAGGGCTGTGCCCGGATTGCCGTTGGGGGTCATACGACCATCTCCTCGTAGATCCTCACGCCAGCGATCTCGCGCACGCCGGCCCTGACGACCTTGCCGAGCTTCACGGCGTCGGCGATCTTGTACTCGTCGGGAAGGGCCGCCATGTCGACGACCTCGAACTTCCAGGCGCTGCGGATCGTCACCGAGCCGGCCTCGGTGCGCACCGTCTTCGGGGGTGCCTGCACGGTCGGCATCGGGATCATGACCGGCGGCGCCTCAAGGCCCTTCTCTTCGGCCCGCGCCGCCTGCCGTGCCTGCTTGGCCTCGGCGAGCTTGCGCAGCCGCTCCTGCTCCTTGCGTGCTTTCTCCTGCGCCATGCGCACGTAGGCGATGTGCTTGTCGCCGACGATCTTCTGCGCCTGCGCGAGCGGCGCGTCGTCGGCCTGGAACTTGGCGATGATGCGCTTCTTCTGCGTCTCCAGCGGGTCGGTGAACCAGTGCCGCAGCTCGTCCCAACGCTTGCGCGCCGTCTTCACCTGCGCCAGGAACTCCGCTGCCAGGACGTCGCTCTCCTGGTCGACGATCTCGATGCTCTGCGCGCGCTCCAGGAGCTCAAGCGAGATGCCCGACAGCTCCTGCGCGCGCTCGTCGCGCTCGATGACTTCAAGGTCCATGTGCTCAGCCGTGGTGGCCATGTCAGACTCCCCTGAGGTAGCGGTACAGGTGCAGGCAGGCCAGGAACGCGCCGTAGTCCTGCGTGTGATTCGTGTGCTCGTGAAAGCGCGCCGGGCCGTCTGCGTCCATCGGGACGTGGAGGATGCCGCGGCGGCACGCCTTCTTGGTGAACCCGTAGTCGCCAAGCAGCGGCAGGGTGGCCTCTCTGTAAGCGGATGTCTGAAGGTTCATCTCGCGGTAGAGGCCCTTGCCGCTTTTCACATCAACCACGGTCGGCTCCTTGTCGCCCTTGAAGCGCAGCAGAAAGTCGAGCGCGCCGGCGTACTGGGCCGGGTAGTTCGCCACCATCAACTCGACCGCGTACACCTCGGCCACGTACTGCTCGTACCAGTCCGTGAAGGCGTCGAGCTGTGCCTGCGCCGGGGCGTCTTCGTCGCCCATGGGGATGGACGGCACGCCCTCGACGACCAGAGCGGCCAGTGCGTGCACCAGGGTGCCCCTGGTAGCCGCCTTGGTGCGCACGCGCTCGGCCTCGGCGTTGCCCAGCTCGCCGATCCACTTCTCGAGGCCGGGCTTGCGGATGACGCTGCCGATCACCGTGGTGACCGACACAAAGTTGGCGCCGTTCACTGAGTAACGGTGCTCGGCGTCCCGCTGGATGTCGATCATGGTCGCACCTGCTCTGAGAAGTTGAGCAGTGCGAACTCTCCCCAACGCTCAGCAGCGGCTGCGTCATACGCCTCGGCAGCATCCAGCTCGCTGGCGAATCTTCCGAGGAACGCCCCCGGAGTCCCGTGGCGGCCAATCTGTGCCGCCCATGCCTGCCTGCTCCGGTCCCAATAGACGCCCTTGAACGCGGAGCTGCCCCGGGTCTTGCGTTGGTTCGCGAGGTTCTCCGTCTGCGTGCAGAGGCGGAGATTGGACCGCCTGTTGTCCAGAGGGTCGTGGTTGATGTGGTCGACCAGCATCCCCTCCGGGGCGTCAAGCAGCGCCCTGTGCATGAGGATCATCGAGTGCTGGCCGCGCTCCCACACGTTGCGAATCGCCACGAGCTCGCCGTTGCGCCCGCGCGTTGTCGCGCACCACTTCCACTGGCTCAACCACTCGTGGTCAGCTTCGTCAACGATGGCGACGCGGCCTTGGGTGAGCGTGATGGTGGCGCTCACGAGTTCAGCTCCCCATGAAGCCGCACGTTCTCCGCCAGCGCCTCTTCGAGCCCGTCGCGCAGGTTGAGGAGCTGCCGGTTGAGGCGAGTGATCTCCTGCGAGCGCTCCTGAGCTTTCCGCTTGTAAAACTCCAGTTCGGATTCGCCCATCGGCGCGTCGAGGTAGACAAGTCTGGCGAGGGGCTGGGCGGTCATGACGGGGCCGCCAGCGTCAGCAGCATGCACATGCCGATGAGGAAGCCGGCCACGAGGCCTGTGACGACGATCCACACCACGATCTCGGAGGCGGTGATGAAGGGGCGGCGGCGCCAGTGGCGAGGGGTGCTCATGACGCCCTCTCCGGCAGATGCGACGCGGAGCGCAGCATGCGGATGAGTTCAGCCCCGAAGAAGTGTCGGCGCGTGGTGAAGTCGAGCGAGTGGACGCGGCCTTCGGCGATGAGCTGCTTGAGCTTCGACTCGCTGATCCGCAGAACGCTGCAGGTCTGTTCGGTGTCGTAGACGGCCGTCGCTATGATGCCGACGGGATCACTCACGACACACGCAACAGGTGGCGCGCGGTACTCGCACGGTACTCGCTCGGTGCGCGCACGGTTGCATATGCCGTTGCGCGGGGTACACTTCGCACTGGGTCCTCCTTGGTGGCTGTCCGGTTGCCTGGGGTATCCTTGGGGCTGCGCCTTACCAGAGGTGCAGCCCCTCTCTTCTTCAACTCACGGTGACTCTCTCAGGCGATCGCCTCCTGATTCTGAGAGTTCAGCAGGCGCTCAACCTCTGTGGCCGGCACCCTCCACTGTCCGCCGGGCGTGCGCCAGCCGGCGACCTTGCTTTCCTGTAGCCAGCGCACGACGGTCGACTTGTCGACGCCCAGCCTGCGCGCAGCCTCACGAGCCGAAATGTCGGCGCGCGGAGTCTCCTGTTCTACGGCGATGGCTCCTCCTTTCGTCGACGCTTTACGACGGCTACGTTACCACACAATCCGCCGTTTGCAATATGCCCATCAGGGGCAGAACAGACGTGCCCACGCCAGACACTGGAGGGATCGTGAACAGCACCCACCGCACGAGCGTCATCGTCGCCGTCGCCTTGCTGCTTCTGGCCGGCGTGGCGTCGTCATGCGGCTCTCTCGACGTGTCGAGCGCCGCCGTGCTCGAGGAGATGCGCGCGTACTTCGGCGCCGACGTGACCGGAGCCGAGGTGAAGGGCAGTCCTGGGGACGTGCGCATCGACGTGTACACGGCCTACTATCCGGACTCCGACATGGCCGCCCCTGCGAGGAACATGGCTGCCATCGCGGCTCAGCTCGGCGCCGTGACCAACAAGTACCCCTCGACGACGATCACGGCCTACGTGTGGCCCAAGGGCAAGGAGTTCTACGTCTCCCGTGCCACCGCCACCTATGAGGACGGTCGCATGACCGCCCCCATGGACATCTACGTGAACAGCGGTTTGGAGTAGCGCCCTCGTGATCAGAACGAGAAGAGGCCCCGCCGCCCAGGAGGATAGTGGACGACGGGGCTGCCGCGCGGAGCCACCCAGACGCGGCGATGCCGGTGTGCGAAGCCGGCAGAGGTCAGTTCACTGCGGCGGGTCGTGCGGCCCGGGGCTCACGTTGAAGTATGCCATCAGGGAGCTGAGCCCGCCGAGCACCATGATAATGGCCCCGAGGGTCCCGGACAGGTCGTCCGCGCCGATCACGTCGAAGGCGATGAGCGCCGCTATCGCCGCGGCCACCACGCCATAGATGGCCTTACGCTTGGCCGGCGTCAGGAACTTGTTGATCTTGGTGAGCATGGTCGTCTCCTTCGTGTCGGGTTTCACCATGCGCCCGCCCGCGCCACCAGCGTGCCGTCCTCGTCGACCACGATGCAGTGACAGCGCGGGCAGTCGTACAGGGTGACCACCTCGTCTCCGGGCCCGAGGATCGTCGCCGGGCCGAAGAGGCGGCCGACTCCGCAGTGCGGGCAGGTGAGCGGAACGGTGGCGGCGGAGACGGTGGTCACGTCTCCTTCTCCATCACACGCGCGCACGCCGCGCACAGCGGCCACGGCGGCGTGTCCGTCGTCTCGCTGAGGAAGCCGCCGTCGTGGATGACGCGCCCGCAGAGCGTGACGTTCTCAGGGACACGGCCGGGCGTCATGCGGAGGCCGCCGCGGGGGCATCGCCTGCTCGGATAGAGCATGAGTCCGATCTCCACGGCGTCGGGCTCGTAGAGTGCGTCGAGCTTGCTCACGAGTGCATCCCTGCCCAGAAGAAGACGAAGGCAACGCAGAGACCGAGCCACGCGAGGGTGACGACGGCTGTCCAGTCCCAGAACCCCATCACTCCACCGCCTCCACCGCCGGGTCGCCCGGGAAGTTGGTCAAGGCGAACTCTCCGAACGTGGTCCGTGCCGCGTCGTCGTACGCACGGGCTGCGTCTTCTTCTCTGGCGTACTCTCCGAGGTAGACTCTCTGTCCCTTCACTCCGATGTGAGCCACCCACATTTGGTGCCGATTGTTTCGATACACGCCCTTGTACTGCGACACCCCACGAGCCTTTCGTTGGTTGCCGTTGTTCTGCGTGCGAGTGCACAGGCGCAGGTTCGCGCGCCGGTTGTCGAGGCCGTCGCCGTTGATGTGGTCGACCTCTTGCCCAGGACCGGGCAGCATGATTGTGCGGTGCATGCGTTGAGATGAGCGAGTACCCTTCACGTGGGTCGTCCGTGCGGGATATCGCCCCGCATCAGAGTGCCAGTTCCAATGCGACAGCATCTCGAAGTCGGCAGCGTCGACCACGGCAACGCGGCCTTGCGTCAGGGGGATAGTGCGGGTAGTAGAATCGCGCATGTCACGACCTCTCATCAGGTGGTGGCCACGCCCCCGGCAGTTTCCGCTGCGCGGGGGCACTCTGTACCCCACCATTCTATCAGCTACAGCGCCCAAGGACTCCACCCAGCAACACGGTACAGCCGCAGTCCTTCACGCAGGTTGTACTCAGGATCGAAGAGCCGCCATGGCTGCGAGACGTTCGACGGGAGGATCTGGAGTAATCCAGCGCACCCCGACGACGGGTTGAGCGCCCGCGCCCTGCCCGAGCTTTCGCGGTTCACGATGTAGCAGAGATTCGGCAGGGTCGACTCGCTCCACCCCACGTACCTCATCAAGGGTTTCCATCGGATGCCACTCGACGAGCCGCCCGGGTGGCGCATGCGCTCAAGAAGTCGGCGGGACTTGAGCTTGTAGTCTCGAAGCTGACGATGCCAACGCTGGCCAGCGTGCAGCCAGACGCATTCGCTGCATGAACGTAATGGACGTCGCCCGATCCTGCTGTGAACAGTTCGCAGGAAACAGGCTGCGGCGTGCCGGTACGAGCGTAGTGCCCCGACGGCGCGGTGACGGGACTTGAGTGCCCGGAGCACGACGCCGTCCGAGGCGGGGACTGTCGCTGTGGTCTCGCCCGAGGCGAAGGCGTCCGGCTGGGGCGGCGGTTCAGAGCGCGCAGCCCCAGGATGAGTGCCCACCAGGAGCAGAAGCCCCAGAGATACCAGAGTGATCGTGAGTGCGATAGGTCCACGCCACATACGCTCCCCGTTCGTTGCCTGCAGGCTGTGCGGGGGGGCACGCCCTGCGGGCAGCAGCCTCGTTGACCGAGGAAAGCGCGCCCGCCCCGCAAGGGTGACTCTGCAGGACCGGTCACCCGTTGGGCGCAAAGATGCCCGCCGGAAGCTCAGCGCCGCCCGCCTCCGTCATCTCGACGCAGACGCCGAGATAGTGCGCCACGACCTGCACGGACTCCTCTGAGACGCCGGGAAGCTGGCGCATGAAGTGCGCGATGATCGTGAGGTTGATGCGGTCTTGGAGGGTCATTTCCAAGGCGGGTTCTTGACGTACTTCTTGAGCGTGACCCAAGGGAAATCGGGCGTCAGGTCCGAGCGCTCGCCGGTGCGCAGCACCAGGTGATGTTCGGTCACGTCGCTCATGTCGAGGTCATGCCGCTCGAAGAGCACGCGCAACAGGTAGGCGAGCGCCTGTATTTGCCTGTCTGGCCACGAGTCCGCAGCGCGCCCGTCGCCGTCGTCGACGATCTCGATGCCGATGGAGAAGCCGTTGACGCTTGAGCGCCCGTGCCACGAGGACGGCGAACCGGCGTGCCACGCCTCCATGTCGTCGGGCACGCACTCGACGATGACGCAGCGGGGGCTCTCCTTGCCGAGCACGTAGTGAGAGCTGACGCGGTTCGCGCGCAGGCTGTTGAAGTAGTCGCGGATGGGCATCGCCGCGACGTTGCTCCCGGAGCACGTCTGGTGGAGCACGATGCACTTGATGTCGTCGGGGCCACCCGGACGGGCCCGATAGGCGCCGTTTGTGAGCAGTGCGCGCTTCCAGACGATGGGTGCTTTGACTTTGGCGACGGCCATGACGCTCCTCCTACTTCGTGATGCGCTCGACGAGCGCGCCGATCAGGTTGCTGGCGAGCACCGCCACCAAGAAAAGGATGACGGCGGTGACGATCTGCTCCTTCGTGAAGCGTCGCTCCGCGACGACGATGTTGCGCTCGCTTGTATGGTCGGCGTCGTCCGGATCGTCCCTGCGGCGCGTCTGCTCCTTGAGAATCTCCTCGATCACTTCGCGCTTGGCCTCCTTGATCTCCGACTCGAGGTGACTGGCGATGTGCGCAAGGGCGTCGCGGTCTTCCTCAACGTGCGTCTCGAACTGCGCCGAGCGTGCGTCCTCGCGGTCGAGCGTGTCGTCGTTGAGCGCGCGCATGGCCTCCAGCACGTCCTGCACGTCCGGGCCGCCATTGCCCGACTTCGCGACCGCGATATCGCCGAGCTTGCGTGCGAATCGCGACTCACCGGGCACGAGAGGGCGCTTCTCTCGCCCTGCGGTCCATCCTGGTCTTGATCTTGCTGCAGGGACGGCAGAGGGTCTGCAAGTTGTCGAGGTCGCTGGTGCCGCCGTCGGAGAGCGCGAGCACGTGGTCGCAGATGTAGGCGCGCGGCGCGACCTCGAAACCGCAGCGCCGGCAGCGCCCCTCGTCGCGCTTGTAGGCGAGTGGCCGGTTGCGGGCGAAGTCCCGGTCGTAGTAGCCGGCCCGCCAGGGCTGCGCGGCGAGGCGCTCGGCCTGCGTCACCGTGGGAGCCGGGTGGAGGGCGCAGCGGTTGGTCCCGGGGAGGGAGCGGCGGCCGCAGTGGCAGACCTTGGTGAAACTGCTCATGCCTCTGCCACCTTGCGCGCCCGGCATAGTGCCTGCCGCGAGCTCCAGAGTGCCCTCTGCGCGTCGAGCTTCTCCAGCTCAGCGAGGTGAGCCTCTGAGAGGAGGCGCTTGTGACAACACACGCAGTATCCGCTCGATGCTACCTCGGCCGGACGGCGGGCGCAGACCGGGCAGAGCGCGGCGTCCCGCATGAGGGTCATGCGCTCGGCGATCGCCTCGGCGCTGACGCGGCCGCTCACGATGTCCCCGCGGATCGCCGGGAGGACCGCCTCACCGCGGGGCTGGCCCAGGACGCTCCCGCGGTGCTCACCGGCGGTGCGTAGGGAGATGCGCTGGCGCGCGGCCATGTGCTGCACGCTGACCACTGAGCGCCTGAGCAGGAGAGCAACCTCAGAGGCGCCGAGGTGGGAGTGCTCGCGCAAATCGCGCAGCTCGAGCGAGGTCCAATCTTTGTTGCCATGCTTTGTTACCACGTTTTCCAAGACTCTCACAGCGCCCGGACGGCTCACGACGGCCACCTGGTCATCACGAGGTCGAAGATGGCCACGTGCTGGATGAAGAAGCGGTTGTTCTCGGGGATCGACGGCTCGGGTCCGGGAGCGATCGCGTAGGTGCGCTCCGTGGCGCCGTCGGACTCCTGGAAGACGAACGAACCCCCGGCGAGGCACGCGGCGTTGATGTCCGCGATCCATGCGGAGAGGCTGGCGGCGCTCGAGCACTTCACGGCCAGCGGGATGGTGATCGTCGAGAGAGCGCCGCGCACGCCATGGATGAGGAGTGAGCCGTCGTGGTGGAGGATCGTGTCGTACTCCGGCCCGTTGCCGCCCACGTCGGTGCCGTCGGCGAGCACGTTCGTGGTCGTGCCGTTGTTGAGGTTGATGCCGTTGAAGGATGCATGCAGGGTCACGTCGTCCACCACCTCGATCGGGGGGTCGGAGCCGGGAATGATGACGGTGCGCCGCGGCACCTTGTGCCGGCTCGTGAGCGCGAGGCGGGCCGCGAAGCCGACCACGTGCTGCGAGGTCAGGGTGAGCGTCGCCGGGTCCACGTCGCGCACGAGGTGGCCAGACGTGAGCGCGAAGCGCACGAGGCCGGAGACCTGGTGCCGGCTCGTGAGCGCCAGCCGCGCGAGGCCCTGGACGCCGTTCACGATGTGCCGGCTGCGCAGCGCGAGGCGCACCGGCGGCGGCGTGTAGACGTAGCCGACGAGGTGCCGACTGGTGACGGTCTTGCGGGTGAAGAGAAGTGCGCGGACCCTGTGCCGGCTGGTGATGGTCTTGGCGGCGAGGTTCCACACCCTGTGGCTGCTGGTGATGGTCAGTTGGACGGCCGGTGAGGCAGGCGTCAGGTAGCGCACGATGACGACGCCGAAGCCGCCCGATCCTGCTGCCGGCGCGTCGTCGCCACGCATCCCGCCACCGCCACCGCCGCGGTTGGCGGTGCCACTCGTGGGAGTACCGTAAGCTGCGGCACCGTTGCCGCCGCCATCCGTGCCGGTCCCCGTCCACGCATCGCCGCCGCCGCCGCCGCCGCCGCCGTAGTGGACGTGACTACCGGTGATGTCGGAGCCGTAGCCGGGGCCACCGTTCTTCGGGTCGGACGGCGAACCGCCAGCACCGCCACCGCCACCGCCCTCGTAGTTGTGGGGCAGTCCGGCGATCTGACCGCCCTCGTTGGACTGCGGGGCACCAGAGGGACCGCCCTCACCCTTGTTCGGGTTGGTCGCGTAACCGCCGATGCCGCCGTATGCCGTGTGGCCGGCGAATGAGGAGTCGCCGCCGTTGTCCCCCGGCGTCGCGCCGGTGGCGCGGCCTGTGCCGCCCGCGCCGACGACCACGCTCATCTCTCCGCTCACATCCTCGGCGGTCAGCGGGACAACACCGCCGCCGCCGCCGCCGCCGCCGTAGCAAAGTCCAGACTGTCCCTTACCGCCGGCGCCACCGCCGCCGACGAGAAGTGCATCCGCCTCGGTCACGCCCTCCGGCGTGACGAACTGGCCGGACTTCAAGAAGCTGACCACTGTGTAGTCGCCGTCTGTGGTCGGAGTCTCGCCGCGGTAGGGAACACAGTGGCGGCTGGTGATGGCGAGCCCGGCGATGCCCGTCTCCGGCCCGGCCGCGTAGTTGTCCGAGATGTCTGTCGCGCTCAGGCAGGTGTTGTACACGAGCGCCGCACGCACGTTTCCGCAGACACCTGTACTCTGCGCCGAGCCGAGGCCGCAGATGGCGAAGTCCTTGGCGTTGTCGGTGTTGTAGGTGTGAGCTGCGGATGTGCCCACGAGGCTGCCGTCGTAGTACAGCTTCAGGTAGGAGCCGTCGTAGGTCAGCGCCACCATGTGCCAGGACGAGTCGGGCGCCGTCGAGCGAGTGACCGTAAGGATGGTGCTGCCTGCGTTCTGGATGATGTGCGCTTCGACGTAGCCGCTGCCGTTCCAGACGAGGCCCCACCCCGGGTAGGGGCTGGATCCGCTCATCTTTCCGGCGATGCCCCGGTTATCGGCCACGCTCCCTGCTGGGTACTTGGTCCACACGCAGAGCGAGCGCGCCCCGCTGCCCAGTTGGAAGGCCGCATCCGAGCTTGTGGCTTTGGTGCCGTCGCCCTGGTCAGAGCGCAGGTAGGGGATGCCGCCGTCGCTCTGCCAGTCGGCATTCGCGACGGCGAGGTCGTGACCGTTGCCGGACTGGTCAGGCCACGTCGAGCCGCTCTGAACGCTGGCGGTCCACCAGCCTATGAGGCCGTCAGTGACCAGGGCCATGTGTCAGCCGCCTCGGCTCACGGATTCTCGATGCAGAGCTGGTACTCGGAGCCGTCGTTCTGCGCCTGCGAGCTCGGCGTCACCATGCGCAGGTAGACGGCCACGTAGTCGTCCTCGACGTAGTCGGGGTCGGGCAGGGCCACGCCGGCGCCCTTGCTGGCGGCCGTCGAGAAGGTCGGCCCGCTCGGCGCCGTGTTCTCGTTTGCGAGCGCGGCCACGGCGGTGTTCTTGTCCGCGGCGAAGGCGAAGGCGTAGGTCTCGCCGTCCGCCGTGTACGGCGAGTTGGGGTCACGCGGCTGGTAGCCGATCCAGCCGACGGGCTCCGGCCAGCCGGCCACGTCGGCGCTCGTGTTCTGCACGTAGATCACGCGGTAGCGCGTCACGCCCGCGGCCGCCTCGGTTCCGGTCACGTCATCGAATAAGTTGTTGAGGGCGGTCGCCGAGACTTCGACGGACGACTTCGCGCCGCCGATCGAGAGGCGCGGGTCGGCGTTGCTCGCGCCGCCCGAGAGAAACGCTTTGAGGTCGGATGAGAGGACAGTCATCTGGTCTCCCTTTCAGCCGGCGCTGCGCCGGAGGTCGAGTGATGTGGCGGATTTGTTGGGGTTCGTCGGCGTCGTCGAGAGCGGCACGCCCGGGGCGTTGGCGGGGAAGCGGCCGACGTAGCCGGAGTGCCCGAGGTCGAGCGTCACGGTGTCGGAGCCAACGTCCACGGATACGCCCGTGATGACGGTGTCGGCCGCCACTCCGGGGCCGGAGAGCGCACGCCCGGGGCGCACGAGGCTGGCACCGGCGATTGCCTTGAGGGTCACGGATCCGCAGCCCTGGTCCGGTCGCTGCTCGATGGCCACAGACTGACCCATGCGCGCCGCCGCGAGGATGCCGCTGGCGCCCGTGCCGTCGATGGACACCACGCGATCTGTGGCGCCCGGCGTCCACGACTCATCGACCAGCTCATAGGCTCCTTCCTTGTCCACGATCAGGAAGGACGGCGCCGCCACCGCGAGCTTGCCCTTGGCCGGCGTCGCGGCGGGCGCCATGTAGCTGACGAGCACGAGGTCGACGGCGCCCTCGCTGGAGGTCCCGGCGCCGGTCGTGTCGACGCCGGGCACATCGAACACCGCATAGGCGCCGTCGGGCAGCTCGCGGATGCGCAGCACGTCGTCGTCCCACCAGCCGTAGGAAACGTCGACGGGGTACATGGCGAGCAGGTCGGCCACGGCCGCCGGCAGCGTCGTCGCGTTGCGCAGCGCGATGGTCGTGCCGGGGCTGCCGTCGAGCGGGTGCGGCAGAATCATCGGCTTCACGTCGCAGCCAGGCGCGAGGATGCGGAAGGCTCGCGCGAGGTCGTCGTCGCCGCCGGGCGTGAGCGGCTTGTAGCCCTGAGCGCAGACCTCCATGCCGTAGATGAAGGCCCACTGGCCGCGCTGCGCCATGAGGCGGGTGCGGGCGCACCATGCGCGACGCACGAGGTGGGCGGCGTCGAGGCTGTACCAGGCGAGCTGACTCTCAGGGCAGCGGATGGGCTTGTACGCGGCGTAGAAGACCACGTACTTCGCGTCCACATCGAGAGTCACGCGCGACGCCGATTCGTAGAGGCAGTGGGCGAACTTGTAGACGAGGTGCGAGTCCCTCTCCATGGCCTCGGGGCTCTCGGTCGGCAGGTCCGCGAGGTCGTCGCAGGCATAGACGCCGAGGAAGCCGTTCTCGGGCGCCGTCGCCCCGTACAGGCCGCTCCACAGGGGCATGTCCGGGTAGGTGGCGAAGTGGTTCTTTTCGACCTCGGTCGTGCCGTAGAAGTCGGCGTCCTCGCCGGTCGGGACCACCGGCGGAATCGGGGCGTTGTAGTCGGGCGTCGTGAGCGAGTCGATGGCGGTCTGCGTGAAGTCGGCCACGGGAACGAAGGACACGCTCGAGATGCGCTTGCTCGTGGCGCCGCCGCCGATCTGGTAGTAGGCGGCGCTCCACAGGGTCTTGCCGGCGGGGAAGTCGGTGACGTGGAAGGGCGGCGCGACGTTGCCGGCATAGCTGCCGTACCCGGTCTTCGGCTCGCTGGTGTCGACGAGCACGAGGTCAGTGCCACTGTCCGGCTCGATCGTCGGCCAGAAGAAGGCGAGCTTGTCGGTGATCTCGACGTTGATCTGCCCATCTGGCCAGTCCTCCCATCCGGAGTCCATCGCCCGCCACTGCGCGAGGTCGCGGTCGATGAACACGCCCTCGATCGCCCCGTTGGCCTTGAGCTCGTCGGCGCGCCCCGCGCACGAGACGTGGTAGAGAATGCGCTCGCCAACGCCGCCGCTGACGGTCTTCACCTTGCCGACGAAGGCCACGCCCCCCTCGAGAGTTATCGTGGCTTCGTCGCCCTCGGCGGGCGGCGCCTCATACTGGTCCCAATCGGCGGTGCCGAAGCCGTAGGCCTCGAGGTTCTTGAGCGAGAGGTTGATGGCGCCGGGCGCGATGCTCACGCTGGCGCCGGGGATGAGGCGATGGGGAATGACGGCGTGGGTGCCGGACATCAGTGCCTGTCCTCGTAGGTGCTGGGACCTTGCTCATCGCCGGGGGCATCGTCGTGGGTCATGTAGCCAGGCAGGCGCCGAATGCGCACGTGCGGGTCATCGCAGAGGCAGACAGGCAGCCCGAACTCGTTGTGTTCCGGGTCCGGGTCGGTCCCGGTGATCATCGGGTACGTGACGAGGTCCTCGTCGGCAGTACGGATACGAATGACGACAATGCCACGAGCGCCGGGAGGCCCGTCGGCCCCCACGGGTGCGTTGACCCACGTCCGCGGCACCTCGGGGTCCATCCACCACTCGTCAGGCCCCGTATACGGTGGATAGACCCACGCGCCGCCGTTCTTGCCGGCGCCGCCGCCGCCCTGGCCGGTGTTCATCGCCCCCGGCGACCCCGGCGTGCCGCCTTCCCCGCTACTCACCAGGCCATGCCAAAGGACCGCGTATCCAGGCGCCCCCCCTGGGCGGGGCCACCCCATGTTGCGCCACAACCCCTGCCCGCCGCCGGCGAACCAGTCCGAGAAGAGGACGGTCTTGAACGACTCCTCGTACCCGTGCCAGCCTCGGATATTGCAGGCCACGCCGTGCCCCCCGCACACCGGGTTCCAGCTCGAGACCTCGTCATACTGGTTGTACCAGTAGTAAGGCTGGTGCCCGCCGTCCGCGAACGCGCCCCCGCCGCCGCCGCCGCAGAAGGAGTTGTCGCCCACTGCCCCTGGCCCGCCGTCATGTCCGCCTTGCTTCGTGACGCACCAGTAGGTCAGGCCGGTCTCCATGTCTTCCCATTGACCAACGGCCCCCTCGGGCGGATGCTCCGGGTCGTAGGGGATGTAAGTGTCGAAGCTGTAGTCGGGGTCGATCGCCTGGCCCGGCCGCCCGGGAGTCTGCCATGCGGGATCGGGCTGATAGGGCGGGTATTCGTCCTCCGGGTCCCAGGGGCCGCCGCCGCCGCCGGAGCCACCATCGCCGGCGTTGTAGTACCAGGGCTGGTACCCGGGCTGGTAGTCGCCCTCGGTCAGCCACTCGTGCGACGCACTTCGCTCCCCCTCAGAGCCCCCGTAGCCGCCGCCCTTGGCCGTCCATGGGCCGAACGAGCTGTCCTCACCGGGGTTCCCACGCAGGTTCGCCTGGGCGTCAATGGTGTCGACCCAACCGCCGCCCTCGCCCACGATCACGTCGCCGTCCTCGCCGGCGACGATGGTCTGGCCGTGCAGGTCGAGCATACGGCCGCCGCCGCCGCCGCCGCCCTCGATGCCGCCGCCGCCGGAGCCGCCGCCGCCCACCACGAGAACGTCCGCGTCGAGTGTCTCCTTGACCACGATCTCGAAGCGGGATGAATCGAGGAACGTGTACACGGTCCAGCCCTCGGCGCTCTTGCCGGCCACCGGGCCTGTCGGGCACAGGTTCAGCGCGCAGTCGATGGCGCGCAGCCGGTAGCGTTTCTTCTTGTTCGTCGTGCGGTCAAGGAAGCGGCGCACCGCGTGTGACGTCGCCTGCGCGGGGTCGATCGCCCACACCACGCTGTCGGGCTGGTCCTGGTCGGCGTCGTAGACCATGTACGCAAGCAGGCCCGACTCAGCGTCGCAGGAGGCCTGCCAGGTCAGCAGCTTGCCCGTGCGTCTCAGGCGCGCCTTGAAGTGGTCTGGAGGCGAAGGCGGCGTAGTGTCGTCGCTGGCGAACGCCCTCGTCGGGATGGTGACCGGCACGCGCGCGCCGACCGGGATCGTGCCGCCGTCCTTGGTTCGCCCGACGATCCGGTACCAGACCATGAGGCCCTCGGGGGCGTCGGTGTCGCAGAAGGCCTCGGCGCGCGTCGTGCCGATGAGGATGCCCGTGAGGTCGGTGGGGTCGGCTGTGCGGTACACGTCGAAGGAGGCGAACGCCTTGCGCTTCAGGTCGGCGCCGCCGGGGCCCCGGGCGAAGTGCGGACCCTGCCCGGAGTCCCAAGCAATGAGAGCGCGGCCGGGGGCGGTCCAGTGCACTGCCTAGAAGCCCGTGCCGGCGACGCGGTTGCCCATGCCGTCGAGCTCCGGCTTGAGCCACGCGGCGAGACGCTGCTTCTCACGCTGCGAGGGCTCGCCGGTGAGGGTCTGCCAGGTAAGCGTGACGCGCCTCTCGATGACGGTCGTGTGCGTCGGTGCGGCCGGTGCGGCGCCGCCTCCGAGGGCCGCCTGGGCGAAGCGGCCGACCTTGCTCTCGGGGACCACGTACTCGCCCTCGCCGCCCTCGGCGAGCACCGCCGCGAGGCCTCCGGGGGTCGCGGGGACGTAGCCGCCGGAGGCCAGCCCTACCCAGCCTGCGATCTGCGCTGTGCCGCCCGCGACAATTCCGAGGATGGTCTTTGCGGGGCCGCTGAGCCAATCAAGGCTCTTCGCCCAGCCATCAAGCCACCCGGCGAGTCCCGTCAGCTCGCTCTCGTAACTGGCAGTCAGGTCGGCGTTCGCCTCTTTGACCTTCCGGACCATCGTCCGGTACTGGTCGCTGTTCTCGCCGTACTTCTTGCGCACGCGCTCGAGCTGCGCCTCCTCGTTGCTCTGCGCTTCGGCGCGCTGCTTATTGAGGAAGTCCTCGGCCCGCTGCCATTCGTTGAAGGCCTTCACCGTGAGGTACACGGCCGCGGCTACAGCGGCGATGGCGACGACCCACAGGCCCATGGCGAGGATGCTGGCGTTGATCTTGCCGGGCAGCCCCGCCAGCATCCTCGCCATGCTGCGCAGCTTGCCGCCAAGCGTGCCCGCCGCGCCGCTGAATGCGGACGCGGCGACGCGCGAGTCGCGGAATCCGCCCGCCACCCTGCCAAGGACGCCGGGCACCGTGGTCAGCACGCTGCGCGCGATGTCGGCGCCACGACGCACGTTGTCGAGGCCCTTGGCCATGCTGCCGAGGCCCCACAGCACAGGTCCCGTGGCGGCCACGATGCCGAGGATGCCGACCGTGATGTAGCGCAGCGGCGCCGGCATCTTCACGAGCACGTTGGCGACTCCGGTGAGGATGCCGACCACTGGCTTGATCATGGGGATCAGCACGGTACCGAACTGCGCCGCCATGTCGATCACGGAGGCGCGCAGAATGCGGAGCTGGTTGGCGAGGCTCCCGGAGGTGCGCTCAAAGTCTCCCTGCTGGACCTTCGTGTCCTTGAGGATGAGGTTGTAGCGCGCCTGCACCTTCTGCGCTTCTGTGAGCACGGAGCCGCGAGCGGCGATGCCCGAGGCGTAGGCCTCTTCCTGCACGCGCGCCTCGGAGAGCAGGACGCCCACGGTGCGCAGCGGCTCCGCCTCGCCGACGAGGCCGGAGCGCAGCTTCTCCAAGGCCTGCGCGACGGGGATGTTGTTGAACGAGGCCATGTCGTTCGCCAGCTTGACGAAGTTCATGCTCATGTCGGCCGAGGCCTTGTCTGTGAGGCCCGTGGTCTTGAAGAGGTTGCCGAAGGCGCCCGCCGCGGCGAGTGCCTCCTGCTGCGCCATGCCCAGCGACTTGGCGCCCGTCTCGGAGAAGTCGACAACGGCGTCCGAGGACTGGCCGAAGACCACCTTGACCTTGTTCATCTCCTCTTCGAGGTTGCTCGCCGCCATGACGGCGGCGCCCATGCCGATGACGATCGGCACGGAGGCGAAGAGGGTCATGGACTTGCCTGCGCCGGCGATCTCGCTGCCGAACTTCTTCCACACCGAGCCTCCCGAGGAGGCCTCCTTTTTCAGCGAGGCGAGCTGCTTCTCGGCGCGCTTGATCTGCTTGAAGTCTGCCTTGCCGTAGACGGATACGACGACTGCCATTAGTACCCCTCACCGATACTGTCGAGGTGCCGCTGCAGCTCGTGCTCGGCGTCTCCGATAGCACTCTTGAGGTCGCGCTCGAAGGCGTCCTTATGCTGATCCCAGGCATGCCACATGAATCGGCCCGGCTTGCCGAAGCCGTCGAGCCAGCGCACCATCGCGGCACCCTGCGGGGTGATCGGTCCACGGCTGCGCGAGCGGCCCTTACTCCCGGCGAACTCGAAGATCGAGGTTTCCTTGTCCGCAGCCATGAGGCGCATGCCGACGCGCTTGCCTCGACTGGAGGCGCGGATGCGGTAGCTCATGCGGTGTCCGGGCGGACCGCTCGCGGAGGCGGCGTTCTTGACCTTGGTCAGGGACGCGCGAATCGTCTTGTTCATGCGCTTCAGCGCCTCGGGCTCCAGGGCGCGCAGCGCGGCGATGGTCTGCTCCAGGCCCTCAACGCGAACCTCCGCGGAGAAGCCCTGTCCGCTCGCCCCTGTCACCTTGCCGCTGTACGAAGTCACCGCAGCCGCTCCCTTGCCTTTGCCATCAACTGCTCCCTCTTCGCGGCCTTCTCTCGCTGTTCCAGCCGGGCCATGACGGCGGCGAGCACCTCGGCGTCGCAGCGTTCGAGGTTGAGGCCGAAGCCGCAGGCCAGCGCCACGTCTGCGATCAGGAAGGCTGCGGAACTGATTCCCCCAGGCCTTCACCCTGCGGGTCGAGTTGACTTCGCAGATACTCAGCCTGCTTCTCCTCTATCAGCCCGGACATGAGCGCCGCGGCGATGCCCTTCTCGGTTGGCACCGGCTCGACCTCGGAGACGGTATCGAGCCAGGCGTCGAAGCTCAGCCCCTTCGCGATCAGCTCAGAGCGCTGCGCCGCCAGCCAACAGTGGTAGTAGAGGCGGTACTCGGTATCGACATACTGTTTGCCGGAGAGCTCTCGCTTGGCGCGCATCTCGTCGGCGGGGTGAACGGCTACGAGTTGCTCCTCTGGCGGAGGATCGCCGAGGTAGCGGACGTGTGCCTTGAACATGCGTGCTGCCCCTTTTCTTTGCTCAGTAGGACGCTTGCGCGTTGACGAGGGTCACGGTGATCGGCGTGTCGGTGGTGCGGTAGGCGATGCCGGCGAGCTCGACCTCAGCGGCTCCGCCCTCGGGGTCGGCTTCGGGCATGGCGCAGATGAAGGCCGTCTTTGCGCCCACGATCGTCAGCGACTCCGAGCCGCGCACCATCTCGATCTCGAAGGAGCCGTACACGGGGTCGACGCCGACCGCCGTGCCGTCGGACGCGCCGGTCACGACCTCGCGCCATAGGTCCATGTCATCGGGCAGCACGGTGAGCGCGACCTCAACCTCGCAGAAGCCCTCGTACACGTCGCCGGCGTCGATGCTGCCGGAGAAGAACTTGGCCTCGACATTGCGCTTGATCACGATCTTGCCGGCGATGATCGTGGCGGTCGTCGGCGTGTCGCCGCTGATATCGAACTTGAAGTCACCGCCGACCGGCGTGAAGTACTCGTAGGTATCGGACTCGTCGACAGTCGGGACGAACGTGGCGGGGAAGGAGAGCAGGCCGCCGATCAGGGTGACGCCAACCTCCAGGGGCATGTTCTCTTTCCACGAGAGCTCCAGCTCGTCGAACTTGCAGTCCCGCACCGCCACGATCGTGTCGTCGCCCTTCTTCTCGAAGGCCGTGAAGTAGTCGAGGTCGTCGCCGAGCTTGATGACGTGCGTGTAGGCGCCGCCGCCGCCGGCCGCAGCGCCGCCGGCGAGGTTCGCGGCGGACAGCGCGGTGACGACGCCGGTGCCGGAGTTGCCGGGCGCGAGGGATGCCGTGACGAGAGCCTTGGCCTCGGCGTCCAGGTTGACCGCGTTGCGGACCTCAGTGGCAGTGGAGGTGATGGCCTTGCCGGGGCCGGTCGCGAGGTTGACGGTGATGGCGCTGCTCGCCACGTCGACGCTGAGCACCTCGTTGGCGGCGTCGGCGGCGGCGAGCGCGACGGTGATGGAGTTGCCCGCGGTCCCGGCCGTCTTGGCGAGGAAGGTCAGGTCGTTATTCGCGCCGGCCAGCGCGGTAGTCAGAACCGCGGCCACTGCCGGCGCGCCGCCGCTCGGGGTGGAAGAGCCGAGGGCGCCGAGCAGGAGCAGGCCGATGGACTTCTCGAAGGCGCGCGTCGTGAACTTGGCGCCGTTCGCGATCTTGCTGCGGTATGCGCCCGCCGCGGCGATGTAGGCGCTGGTGAGCTTGTCCGGTTCCTGCGTGATGTCGACAGTGAGGGCGCCGCCGGCGAGGCCGAAGGCGAAGTACGGGTTGGCGGCAATCGCGCCCTTCCCGCTCTGCTTGGCGATGCCGAAGACATCCTTGCCGATCTGCAGTCCCATGGCCCAGGCCTCCTGATTGGTCGCTACCCGTCCATCCTCGCGACGCCGTCACCCGCGAGGGCGGTCAGGAGAGAACGGCGGTGGTCTGGTATGCGACCTTGAGCACGAGGCCATACTGGCGGCTGTGTTCGTCGGGGGCCGCCTCGGCTCCCGAGACGGCCGACACGTGCGCCTCCTGCACGGCTCCGCCGAGCGTCGCGTCGACGCTCACAGCGTTCTCGACGATCTTCGCGATCGCCAAGGCGCGGTCTCGGACGGTGACCATGTCCGCGGCGCTCCACACGACGCTGACGCGCACCTCCACCTCGCCGAGCTCGTCGCGCTGCAGGCCTCCCGAGACGACGCGCGGCATGGCCACGTCGAACTCGCCGCTGATCCAGATGTGTTCGGAGAGGAGGCCTCCGGCGGGGTAGCCCACAGAGAACGGCGTCGACTCGCCGGAGGCCGCGAGCTGCGTCGCGATCGCCGTGGCCAGCGCGTCCTGGACGGCGGCCGCCTTGACCGTGAAGCCCTTGCGAGTGTTCGTCATGCGACCCGCGGGCGGCGGCGCCCGAAGTCGGTGATCACGGCGTCGACCTCGGGGATGCCGGTGGGCCTGTCGGGGCCGGCCACGCTGACGCGAAAGAAGCCCACGTCTGTAGCCTCGACGGTGGCGCGAGAGGAGAGCGCGCTGCGCACGAGGTACTCACGGGCGAGGAGCATGGCAGCCTGCACGACCGGCGCGTCCGGGTAGTCGAGGCCGTGCTCGTAGAAGACTTCGACGACGGCGCCGCTCTCAAAGTCGTAGGCGTCGCCGCGCGTCACGCGGCCCCACTCGCGCACGTCGAGGGCTGCGAGCTCGTCGGCAGTGAATGCCGTGCCGTCCACCGTGAGGCTGGTCACGCCGCGCACGGCGTTGTCGGGCAGGCACAGGGTGTCTGAGTCGTTGCCGGCCAGCACCACGCGGCGGGCGCGCGGCACGAAGGCCACGCGGCAGGCCTTCTCCAGGCGTTGTTCGGCGGCCGTGCGCGCCGCGCGCATCTTGGCGTCGGGGTAGGTGGTGGCGCTGGCGAAGGCGGCGTCGAAGGCGCGCATCTCGGCGACCTCGAAAAGGTAGCCTCCGCAGACCTCGACGATGGACTGCCATTCCTTGGCGGCCGCCGACTTCATGCCCGTCCACGTGCAGGTGTAGGTGTCGAGAGCGGCGAGCACGGCGTGGTCGGCCACGTAGGTGATGCCGCTCGCCTTGCCCGTGGCCGGCGTCGCGGCGAGGA
>Ga0194063_10000310_pt1 | contig 36272 bp, 34 predicted proteins | sample SepL3720m_MetaG_FD_155459 | JGI IMG/M metagenome (GOLD analysis project Ga0194063, IMG submission 155459) | Anoxic zone freshwater microbial communities from boreal shield lake in IISD Experimental Lakes Area, Ontario, Canada - Sep2016-L373-20m | ecosystem: Environmental > Aquatic > Freshwater...
TTACGGGACAGGCGAAGATAAAAGAGAATCTTTCTGTGTTTATACAGAGTTCGAAGAAACTCGGAGAATCACTCGACCACGTGCTTTTTACGGGGCCTCCGGGACTCGGTAAGACGACACTTGCGAACATAATTGCGAACGAACTGAAGACTTCCATAATAACTACTTCCGGACCGATAATTGAAAAACCTGGTGACCTTGCGGGTATGCTGACAAAACTTCAGACAAACCAGATTTTATTTATTGACGAAATACACAGGATTCCAAAAGTTGTGGAAGAATTTCTTTATTCTGCAATGGAGGAATACAAACTTGACATAATGATTGACCAGGGACCTGCGGCAAGAAGCATTCCGATAAAGCTGGAAAGGTTTACTTTAATCGGTGCAACTACCAGGCAGGGACTTCTGTCATCGCCTATGCTTGACAGGTTCGGGATAACCTGCAGACTGGAATATTATTCAACGGATAACCTTGTTGACATAGTTAACCGTTCAGCAGGAATTTTAAAGATAAAGATTACGAAGGAAGGTGCATTTGAGATTGCAAGACGCAGCCGTGCAACACCGCGTATTGCGAACAGACTGCTCAGACGCACGAGGGATTTTGCGATAGTAAAGGGAAACGGGACGATAGACGTTGAGATTGCAAAGTATGCGCTTCATTCACTGGGAGTGGACGAACACGGGCTTGATGCAACAGACAAGAAGATACTTGAAACGATTATACTGAAACACAACGGAGGGCCTGTAGGACTTTCGACCATAGCGGCATCGATTGGAGAGGATACAGGAACGGTTGAGGATGTTTACGAACCATTTTTACTGATAGAAGGATTTATAAGGAGGACTCCAAAAGGAAGAGAAGCAACACCGCTCGCATACGAGCATTTAAAACTTAAAAAGAACAAAGGTAATACATTATTTGATAATCAATAAAGGGGTAAGACAATGAGGCATTTAAAACTATTAATTGTAATTTTAATTTCAACAGGGTTTTTATTCGGATGTTCAAAGATCACAAAGTTGTTTGATGATGTAAAAAAAGAGACGAAAACGAGTAAAGGCGGGAGTGACGACAGCGGAGACGAGCCTGCTGCAAATGATGTGGAATTTTACAATAAGTACATTAATGTACTGAACACAATTTCGCCAACGGTAGACAGTTACCAGAAAACATATTATCAGGCGGTACCTGAACCTTCAAAGATAAACAAGAATTCTTATGTAACGATAAGTTTCACGAGTGTATACATAAACCAGATAGAAGACAACTTAAAGAAATACAAACGTTCATATTTTGACGGGGGTGAATTAAGCAAGTTAAGCACATCGAACGAGACGATGAAGGAAGAAATAGAAACAGCATTCAAGAATTTCATAACATCCATAGAATCGTACAAGGAATCGGCAGTAAGGATAAACGAATATTACAAAGACAACAACTTCAAGGATGACTTATCAAAAGCAAAGACACTTGACAATGAAATAAGGAACAAGTACGATGATTATTCCAGAAATTTTGACAAATTCAGAGATGTATTAAAGAAGTACAAACCAAAACGCGTAGTAAAGAACCCTGATGATATTTCAAACCCTGACGAAAAAGCCGTTGCGATTCTTCAGAACATGCTTGAAGCGACGATAGACGAGGGAGAACCGCTTTACGAAACATTTTCAGCAATTGAACCAAACTCAGATATTTCAAAGTTCAAATCAATGGCGGAAGAATTCAAGAAGAATTTCGGAGCAGGAAAAGAAAAAGTACTTGCGGCACCTTTCACGGACAAGTCAAAATACCTGAAACACAGTTTTGAAGATTACTTCCTTAAAATGGCATCTGACTTTATAACTGCCTGCGATGATTTCGTTAAAAAATCCGAAGGCGGCAAGTTGAAAGGAAACGCATACAACAACGAATCCGACAACGTAAAGAACAGGTATAATTACTTAGTACAGGCATACAACAGCACGATAGGAATGACGAATTCTTTTAGAGTTTATTAATAACATTATACTGATTATTTTTGAACATATGAAAACAGCAAAACAAATATTAATAATTATAGTAATCAGTGTAATATCCGGGCTGGCGGCGAATGCAATCAACCCGAAGGGTATACCTTTGATTCTTGAAAAGAATATTTATGCTCTTGATACTGCAAAACAGAAGAAAACAGTTGACGGTTTTGTGAACGACCCATACGATACAACGACGAAAAAGAACAACAACAATATGCTTGGCAGTACAGGAAAGAAGAACAAGGAAGGATTCATAGAGCCAGAGAATATTACTGTAGAACTTGCAAAGAATCTTTTTGACAGGAATGCGTTGTTTGTGGATGCAAGAGCCAAAGAAGAGTATGACTCTGTACACGTAAAGGGTTCAATTAACCTGCCTCACGAAGAATTCAGGAGCAAGGGTTTTAATGAAAAGTCAGAGAGTATGAAGAAATACAACAAAGACGGAATAATTGTTGTGTACTGCAAGGGCGGAAAATGCGAAGTGAGCATAGACCTTGCTTATGAAATAGCGAGACTTGGTTTTAACAGTGTAAACATATACAGGGGCGGAATTGCAGAATGGAAAGAGAAAGGATTTCCGGTACAACCATAACATGACAAATTTTTTAACAAATAAATATTTTCAGATTTCATTAAGGATAATCCTTGGGGTAATATTCATATATGCCTCAGTGGGAAAGTTATTCAGACCCGAAGATTTTGCAAAGGCAATACTCAGGTATGAATTTTTACCGGTATACTTTGTTAATATTATGGCAATAGTAATGCCATGGGTGGAGTTTTTTACAGGTGTACTTTTAATTACAGGAATATTCAAAAAAGCATCATCTTTGTTAGCGGGAATATCCTTAATAGTTTTTTTAACAGCCCTTATATCGGCTTTTGCAAGAGGGCTTGATATCAGTTGCGGATGTTTTTCACTTGAAGAAACATCTACAAAAGGCGATATTATATACAGAATAGTACAGGACGTGTTTATGCTGGCAGGAGCGGTCATTGTTTATAAATTCAGTGATACAAAGAAAGCACAGGAAACAGTCACAGCAGAAGAAATAAATTAAAATCTTAAAAGGAGATAAACTAATATGAGTAATTTCATAAACTCAAAAGCAGGAAAAACATCATACTTTGTTGTAGGTATGGCTGTTATTTTCACAATAATGTTCTTTGTTCTGAACAACTCAAAACTTACGGCATCTTTAAAGGCGCCGAAGATTGTTTTTAAAGAAGACTCACACGACTTCGGTAAAGTTCCAAGAGGTCCTGAGTTACAGTATAATTTCAAGTTTACGAACAAGGGTAATTCCATTCTGATAATTGAAAGAGTACAGACTTCCTGCGGCTGCACGGGTGCAACAGTAGGCGAGCAGAAAGAATACAATAAGAATGAATCCGGTGAAATAAAGGTTAATTTCAGCACACAGGGGAGAGACGGGCATCAGGAAAAAACGATTATAATTTATTCGAATGACCCTGATAATCCGCAAAAAGCAATAACTATATCGTGTGAGATAGATGCAAACTTAGAATATTAAAAGAGAATATAAAAGGTCAGGAAAAAAAGCCGTCTAAGACGGCTTTTTTTGTTTTATTAATTAGAGAATACTCTGCAATTATCCACAAGTTTTGCTGAGAGCATAATAAGCCGCGAATTTATATCGGGCGATAATTTAACTGCGCTTGAAAAATCTTCTATAGCGAGGTTGAATTTCCTATAAACGTAGAAGTTAAATCCCCTTCTGAAATAGAGGATACTGCTTTCCGGGTCATTCTGAATATCGAAAGTAAGTCTTGAAATATTGTTAACAATATTATCCAGAATCAGAACGACAGTCTGGGATTTATAATTTGAGAAAAAACTGCTCGGGTAATTAAATACAATCCTTTCAATATCATCATAGAATTTTGCTGTATCGTTCAACTTAGAGTAAACAGCTGCCCTGATGTAATAATACAGTGCATTATCTGTTTTCAGATTAATAGCCGAGTTAATATCCCTGAGTGCAAAATCATACTTATCGAGGTCAAGGTACGCATTCACTCTTCCCCAGTATGCTTCTGGATTAGACGGATCATTCTGAATAGCAAAAGTAAAATCGCTTAATGCATTCTGCGGAATACCAGTCTTAATGTAAATATAACCACGGCAGATATAGTATAAAGAGAAAAACGGTTTCAGATTAACGGCAGTGTTATAATCTCTGATTGCATCATCAAAACGGCGGATAGATTCATAGCACATACCCCGTTCGTAGACAGCCTTATCGTTGGTTGTGTTAGAATTAATAAATTCAGTATAATACCTGATTGCATCTTCAAAATTACCTGCAGTATAATTCCTGTATGCATTATCGTAGATATTATTTCCTGTAACCTGAGCTTTAGCTGACACAAAGAGAATAGCAAAAATGAAACAAAGTAATATAAATTTCTTCATATGTTATAATTTATATAAATATAAAAAATACCGGTTACAATGTTGATATACAAATAAATCCCAAATACCTCAGTCGACCTTTTGGAAGACGAGAACTTCTGCCCCTTTGTTTTTAAGAATCAGAAGCATTTTATCGAGTGTCCACGAATCGACTGACTTAAGTGCCTGCAGGTACTGAGGTTCAAAAACCCCATCACAGAATTTTTTGGTTGAAGTAAAATCAGAGAAAGTAATGTAAGCATCACCAACATTAAGACTTCCAGAGATTGTGTTACAATCAGTGTTTCCGAAGAATCTGCCATCGTTAAGATGAAGTTCAAGAACAGGCACGCCTGATTTAAAATCAGAGGGCACTATAGTTTTTCCGCTGATTTTTCTCAAGGCCCATATATCGTTCAACCTGAGAGTAGAGTTACTCAGTAAAGGATTTCTTGTTGCGATAAGAAACTTACCGCATCCCTTATAGATTTTTTCCTGAATGTTAAATGAAGCAGTAAAATCATTAATCTCTCCGCTCATATTATCAGTACATTTTTCCTTTTTCAGAACAAGTGAGATACCTGAACCGAAATTGTAATTTATGGATTTTGTGACCGAATCTATAACAGGTTCCGGAGTTTTAAACTTAGCCGAATAATTATTAGAGAGTATATACACCTTTGCTGAGTCATCTGAGTTCATATCAATCATCCAGAAAGGTTCATTACCTGAAGCGAAAAGATATATACCCATAGTCCTTTTGCCGTCGTAGTTAACAGGTTCACGGTGTTCCACGTTTTTATCAGCAGGTTTATGAGCGCCGCATCCCGCAACAATAAACGCCAGCAATATTACGAATAATTTCTTATACATACACATTAATTTAATTTTTCTTAACAAGGTTTTCACTTACCTCCCACAGTTTCTTTCTTAAATCAACGTCATACGAACCCTTCTTTGTTTGTGTTTCCACGGTTTTATAAAAGTACTTTCCTGTTACATTATTAAATTCATCAGAATACATCAAGGGCATAATATATTCAGCAGATTTACCGGGAGACATAAAGAAAGGCATCATCAGGCCGATAAGAAAGCGGGGGAAGCCGTGTACGGTTTCGTATATGTTTGTTTTAACCACTCCGGGATGAACTGCGTTTACAGTAACACCGGTACCTTTTAATCTTTCTGCAAGTTCATAAGTGAAGAGAACATTTGCCATTTTAGAACGTCCGTAGACTTTATACTGGTAATATTTCTTTTCGCTCATAAGATCATTTATATTGATTGCAGACTGAGCATTTGAAGAAACGTTTATAATCCGCGAAGGTGCGGAAGACTTTAAAACACCAAGAAGCAGTGAAGTGAGGTAAAAATACGCAAGATGGTTTGTAGCAAACACTTTTTCGTACCCGTCAGAAGTAATTTCCAGGGACGGGAGGTTTATACCAGCATTATTAACAAGAACATTCAGGTTATTAAATCCCGACTTAAATTCTTTAGCAGCATTTTTAACTGAATCGAGAGAAGACAAGTCTGCTATTATTAAATGAACAGAATTATTTCCTGAAAGGCGAATGATATCTTCTTTTGCTTTTTCCCCTCTTTCCCTGTTACGGCATACCATAACGACAGAAGAGCCCTTTGATGCAGACAGGAGAGCAAGCGACCTGCCGACCCCAGAATTTGCTCCTGTTATTAAAACTACTTTTTCCATAGGTTAAAATAACAAGTCTGTGAAAAGATAAAAGCTCATATAATTATTTCACTAACAATGAAACAAGCCAGTAGAATATTGCTCCTGAGAGCATTGACAAAGGTATAGTGAGGAACCATGCCCAGACGATTTTTCCTGCAACACCCCATCTTACAGCCGATAGGCGCTGAAGACTTCCAACGCCGACGATTGCGCCGGTGATAGTCTGCGTAGTACTGACGGGAACACCAAGAAGCGCAGTACCGAGCAGAGTAGTAGCGCCAGCAAACTCAGCACAGAATCCGCCGATTGGTTTCAGTTTAGTGATTTTCATACCCATCGTTTTAACGATACGCCAGCCGCCGTACATAGTACCGAGGGCAATTGCCGCGTGGCAAAGAATGACGACATAGAACGGAACGTAGAACGACTCTATAAATTTTGAAGAGACAAGAATACCTGCTATAATACCCATAGTTTTCTGGGCATCGTTCGTTCCGTGTCCAAAACTGTAGAAACCGGCAGAAACGAGTTGAAGTTTTCTGAAAACCTTATCCACTTTCCGCGGCTTCATATTCCTGACAATCCACGTAGTAACGAACATATTAAAAGCACCGAGCACAAGACCTATAATGGGAGCAAGAAACATAAACCCGATGACTTTATACCAGCCCGGAAGGATGAGCACACCCCAGCCGAGTTTTGCGACCGCTGCTCCGCCGTATCCACCTATTAACGCGTGTGAAGAACTAACGGGCAGTCCAAGGTACCACGTAAACAAATTCCAGAAAATTGCTCCGAGCAGACCTGCGGTAAGAACCCAGGCATCAATTTCGCCGATTTTCACTAGGCCTGAACCGATAGTTTTAGCGACGGCGACATCAAAAGTAAAAGCCGCAATAAAATTAAAAAATGCAGCGAACAGGACAGCTTTCTGCGGAGTCAGGACCTGAGTGGAAACGATAGTTGCAATTGAGTTTGCGGAATCGTGAAATCCGTTTAAGAAATCAAAAACCAGAGCGATAAAAATTACGACAAGTACAATTTCAAGCATGATTACATATTTTTAATTAATGCACCTTCAATAGCAAGTGTTGCAGTCTGGCATTTATCGACAGCCTTTTCAAAATTTTCAAGAACTTCTTTCTTTTTAATTAATTCAATAACGTCCTTTTCGTTATCGAAGAGATAAGTGATAGAGTCCCTGAAAACCACATCACCCTCGGTTTCAAGATTCCTGATAGTGACGAGTTTATCGAGAGTATCCTTATAATTATTAGCATTCATTAACTTAACGGCTACAACGAGAAGTTCAGTCTGGGACTTTAAGATTTCTGCAAGCTGCGGTCCGAACTTCAAAGGTGATTTAATCTTATACAGTCTCATCTTTGTAGAGACTCTGTCAATGCCGTCAACAACGTCATCGAGGGCATTGGTGATTGCAAAGATATCCTCACGGTCGATAGGAGTAATGAAAGTTTCATTAAGTTCGTTTTTAACACTGTGAGTAATCTCATCGCACTTGTTTTCAATCATATGAATATGAGAGGCAAGTTCTTCAATGTTTTCAGGTGTGTTAACAATCTCATTTAAAATCTTAGCGGCCTCAAAAGAGTGTTCTGTAATGGTAAGTAAAAGTTCGAAAAACTTAGGCTGTTTTGGTAAAAAACTTTTAAACATTTATAATAATTTTAATTTAATAAAATAATGTTATTAACCGTAATAATTAGTTTTAACCGGGACGAATAATTATTCATAAAATGAGTAATTAATTCATTCAAAAAAAGCAATTATATATTAAACAATCAAACCAAAAAAGTTATTATTTTAAGATCGTAATGGGCTTTATGGATTGAATTAATTGCTATTGATTGTCATCCCTACGGCTATTGATATGTCTTCCCTTCGGGACTTTAAGATATATAAACGATTTTGCTATTGATATAGCATCCCTACGGGACTAATATATGTATAACAACATAAAATATTACAGGAGACATATTTTAGAATTTATTAAGGGATATAATATTAGTAATTTATGATATTTCAAAACCATAAAAGGCCATAATACAATATGAAACTTGATCATCTTGGCATCGCCGTTAAGTCATTAGAAATTTCTGTTCCTTTATTCGAAAAAATATTCGGCATAAAAGCCGGAGAAATGGAATATGTAGCAGAGCAGAAAGTCAACGTCAGAAAGATAAAGCTTGAGAATTTTGACATTGAGTTACTTGAAGCGACTGCACCCGAATCACCGATAGGAAAATTTGTAGAGAAGAAGGGTGAGGGAATACATCACTGTTCATTTGAAGTTCCTGATGTAGCTTCGAAACTTGATGAGCTTAAATCAAACGGGATTCAATTAATAGACCAGAAACCGAGGGTAGGGGCAGAGGGAATGTTAATAGCATTCTTACATCCGAAGTCAACGAACGGGATACTGATGGAACTTGCACAGCACTCCAAATAACTATTCTAAATAAAAACAGCCGCATATAAATGCGGCTGTTACAAAAACGGATTAAATATCCAGATAGCTTTGCTCTTCTTCAACGAACAGCTTTAATGCGGCTTCTTTGGATTCAGACTTCAGCAGTTTTTCCCTGAATTCATCTTTATTCATCAGTCTGGAAATTCTGCTTAACAATTTGATGTGTAAATTCAGCATACTGTCCTTACCTACAAGCAGGAAAATAAACCTTACTTCTTCACCATCGATTGAATCGAAATCAATAGGGTCTTTTAGAACAGCAAATGCTGCGACAATATCTTTAATCTCATCTGATTTACCGTGCGGGATTGCGAAGCCTTTACCGACTCCTGTAGAAACAAGTTTTTCCCTTTCGAAGACACATTTTCTAACAGCTTCAAGATTAGTAATATTACCTGAATTATTTGCCAGTTCTATCATCTTGTTAATGGCATCATTCTTGTCCGTTGCCGGCAGATTAATTTCAATAATCTTGTCCGTCAGTATATCGCTTACTTTCATTTAATAAAATTAAATTTTATAAAATTATCTTATGTATTTTTGAATTACGTTTCTGTAATGGTTCAATAGTTCATTTGTTCTTTCTTCTGAGTCAGTTTCAACGTTCAGATGTACGATGTTCCTTGTTTTATCGGGGATACAAAGCACGGTATCGGAATCGTTTAGGAATACTTTAACGCCGTCGACAAGCTGCTGTTTAAAGTCCATAGTATCTTCCATAAACATCCTCATAATCTTTCCTTTATCTTCCCGTGTACATGGGATGTTTAATTTCCCCATAACGAGTGACGGTATAAGTTTATCAACATCCTCGACCGTCATTTTAATCTTCGCGAGCATTTCGAGTATTTTTGCAATGGCATACATCCCGTCAGTAGCATAGATAAAATCAGGGAAGAAGACACCTCTTCTTGTACCGCCGACGAACCTTACCTCTTTATCGTTACAGGCAGTCATCATACTGTAATGGGAATCTTTGACCCTGATAACTTCTACTCCGTATTCATCCGCAACAATATCAACTTCGCGGGAGGCCTGAACCGGAACAGCAATTTTCTTAACACCCGGGGTTGCCATTAAAAACATCTTAAGAACAACGACAAGGAACCTGTAATCGTTAAGGACTCTGCCCTCGTGAGTGGCAAGCCAGAGTTTTTCACCTCCTGCATCAATCATAAATCCAATATCAAAATTCAGCGACTTAACAACGTACCTGAAATTCTCGAATGATTTTTTAAATTCATTTTCTTCACGCGTGATTCTTTCTTTATCAAGGTGAGCGGAAAGAGATACCATCTCACAGTTAAAGTCACCGAGTATATTCGGGAATATGGTTGAAGTAATTCCGTGTGAATAATCCAGAACTATCTTAAATTTTCTTTTTCTTATCACATCCAGATCAAGTGAGTCAATGAAGTGTTCTTTATACTTCATATTGGTTCTTTCAGGATATTTGAGAGTACCGACGTTTGAGAAATCTGCACGCTGGTATTCTTCGCTGAAGAAAGAACGTTCGAGTGATTTTGTTTTATTACTCGATAAGTCTTTACCATCTTTATCGAGGAAAATAATATCAGTTGAACCCGGATCAAAGGGTGATTTTCTAACGAAGATGCCTCCTGAATGACCACCGCTTTTTAATTCCTGTCTTAAGATAGGAATCGGAATTACCTGTAAATCCGAAACATTAACACCTGCGGACAGAACGCCTGAGGTGATTGACCGTTTAATCATGTTTGATATATCATCGATATCGCGGCCTGCGAGTATACTCTTATTCTGGCCAATGAACGCCCCATATACTGAGCCGAGTTTTGCCGCGAACTCGGGATTAATCTGCAGGTTTGAAAGTCCTGTAATCCTAGAATCGGTAAACAAATCATTGAAGAAAGTATCTTCCTGAATCATCGACCGTGTAACCTTAGCATTATTATCGACAGTTTTCTTATCCCAGATTTTAATACTGGAACTGACAAAAACATTCTTACCAATTAAACAATTATCACCTATAAACACAAAGTCGTTTATTCTTGTGTTTTCACCGACCTCACAGTTCTTTCCGATAACATCGAAAAGTATTTTTGTATTGGTATGAATAATTACGTTATTCCATATAACAGAATTCTTTACTTCTGCATTACTTTCAATAAGGACTTCGTTTCCAATAACACAATTTTCTACTTTTGCACCCTCTTCAATAATAGCCGAATCACTAACGCAGTTACCCTCAACATTTTTAAAAGTAATATGACTTAATTTTCCCTCAAGAACATCAAGGTTTGCGTAGATATATTCTTCGAGGTTACCGACATCACGCCAGTAGCCTTCACTTTTAAAACCATAGAGCGGAATATTATTGTTCAGAAGGTACGGAAACAAATCTTTAGAGAAATCAAAACTCTCACCCTCGGGAATGTACTGAAATATAGATTTATCAAAACAATAAATGCCTGTATTTATAGTATCTGAGAAGACCTCAGAAGAAGAAGGCTTTTCAAGGAATCTTACAATTTTGTTTTCATTGTTTGTGAGTACTATTCCATACTGTAAAGGATTTTCGGAACTGTAGAGTGATATAGTAGCAACAGACTTTTTCTCATTATGGAATCTGCTTATTGCACCGAGGTCAAAGTCAGTTAAAACATCTCCGCTGATAACGAGGAAATCATCATTTATAAATTCTTCAGACAGTTTAACAGCACCCGCGGTACCATAATCCTTATCGGGAAGAACATATTTAATGTTTACGCCAAACCTGGAGCCATCCTCAAAATAGCGTCTTATAATTTCTGGCTGATAGTACAGGAGCATAACAAAATCTGTTATGTCATATTTTTTCAGAAGAGTGATAACGTGTTCAAGCATAGGTACATTAACGATAGGTACCATTGGTTTTGGCATATTGTTAGTAAGAGGTCTAAGCCTTGTACCAAACCCGCCAGCCATTATCACTGCCTGCATATAATATCAGTTAAATTAAATTTATAAAGATTATTTATTCTTCTTATCTTCTTTTTTCTTGAAATCAAAGTTAACATCAGGAGCGTTTTCACTTCCTTCTTTACCTTTGAAATATGGTTTTTCTTTAAACCCGAACATCTTTGCCGTAATCACAGTAGGAAAACTTCTTACAGAAGTGTTAAAAACCTGGACTGCTTCATTAAACTTCTTTCTTTCTACAGATATTCTGTTTTCAGTGCCTTCAAGTTGTGACTGCAGCTGAAGAAAACTCTCATTTGCTTTTAAAGAAGGATAATTTTCAGTAACTACCAGCAATCTTGACAAAGCAGAGGAAAGTTTATCCTGTGCCTGCTGATACTGCTGGAATTTTTCAGGATCATTCAGGTCATCGACGTTCAATTTTGTCTGACCGACTTTGCTTCTCATTTCAGTAACTTCTGTCAGCACGCTTTTCTCAAAATCCGCAGCTCCTTCGACTGTTTTTACAAGGTTAGGAATAAGGTCGGCGCGGCGCTGGTACTGATTTTCGACCTGAGCCCAGGCGGACTTGATATTTTCTTCCGACGAGACCAGAGAATTGTAACCACATCCGTTAAAAGAGGATACAATCATAAACAAAACTGCAAGAGACAACAAATATTTTATTACTTTCATATAGTATTAGAATTTAATATAAATTTTAATTTAAGGTTAAAAATATCAATTTTAATCGTTATAAAAAGTATAAATCGGGTACAGTTCAGTTATTTTTTACAATAATTCATATTTCCGCTCAATACACTGAAATAACAGGTATATTTACGGCAATATTTATTATAAAGTGTTACGAATAATTAGATTTTCTGCGAAAGGGGTTTTTTGTAAATTAAGACAATTATAAAACGAAATACTGATAAGAACTGATGAAATCCGAAAGATTTGACATTCCAATACTGTTTTTGATTTTTAACAGGCCTGACACAACAGAAAAGGTCTTTGAAAAGATACGTGAAATAAAGCCTAAATACTTTTATGTATCCGCTGACGGAGCAAGAGAAAACAAACCCGGTGAATACGAGAAATGTGAGCTGGCTAAAAGCGTATTGAAGAAAGTTGACTGGGAATGTGAGGTAAATGTCAATTTCAGTGAAATAAACCTGGGATGCAAGGAAGGGGTTACAAAAGGAATTAACTGGTTTTTTGAGAATACAGAGTACGGAATAATTCTTGAGGATGACTGTCTGCCCGACATATCCTTTTTCAACTTCTGTAAGGTAATGCTTGAAAGGTATAAAGATGACAAACGGGTAATGCATATCGGGGGCGTGAATTTTCAGGATACAAACAAAAGAGGAAACAAATCCTATTACTACTCGAGATTCTGTCACGTCTGGGGATGGGCAACATGGAAAGACAGATGGGCAAAGTACGACGTAAATATGGCCGGCTATAATGACGACAAATACTACAGCATATCAGAAAGCATAATTAAAGATAAAGAAATAATAGATTATTACAAAAGATTGTTAGATACTGTCAGGGACAACAAACTTGACACGTGGGATTTTCAATGGGTCTGGACAGTATGGAAGAATGACGGAGTAAGCATCATTCCGAATGTCAACCTTGTAAAGAATATCGGATTCGGAGAAGAAGCAACGCATACAGTAAGTACATCGAGCAAAATATCCGAGTTAAGTACGGGAAGAATAACCGAATTTGATTTCAATGACAGCATAGAGCCTGACGCGGAAGCTGACCGATATACATACTATCATAAAATCAGAAAAAGTAAATTTGAAAAATTAACGGAAGTGATTAAAAAACTGCTAAAATGAGAGTTCTATACGACAACGAAATATTCCTTATACAGAAATACGGCGGTGCAACAAGGTATTTTTATGAACTTATAAAAAGAATGCCCGCACTGAAAGCGGAAGTGATTCTGTACATGGGGAAATTTATAAATGAATACGGATTGGAAAAGTATGCGGACAGTTTCAATATATTTTCAGGAACGAAAGTAAGACACATACCACGGACTAAACTTATATCCATAAAGATTCAGAAGCCTTTATTTGAAAGGTTTGCCGTCAGGCAGGACTTTAACCTGATTCATCAGACATATTTCGGCGACATAAACATAAGTAAAGATTTTAAAAGAGTAATTACGGTTCACGATTTTACACACGAAAGGCTGAGCAGTAACTTTTCTTCGCTTGACAGGACGGCAGAACTGAAGAAACTTGCAGTTAAGAAAGCCGACGGGATAATATGCGTTTCCGAATCGACGAAGAATGACCTGCTTGAGAGATACGACACAAAAGGCAAGAAGATAAAAGTAATCTATCACGGTAACTCATTAAAGTATGACGTTACCGAAGAGCGTATAATAAAGGACAAATATCTTTTGTATGTTGGTGACAGGAGGAGTTACAAGAATTTCGGGATACTGATAAAAGTATTTGAGATGAACGAAGCATTAAGGAGCGAATACAAGGTTGTATGCTGTGGCGGAGGGAAATTCACAAAAGGGGAAACAGAAAAGATGGCGGAGGCAAATGTCCTGAACAACTTTACACAGACTGAAGCAAGGGACAGAACAATAGCGAACCTTTATTTTTACGCAAAAGCATTTGTATATCCCTCGAAGTATGAGGGATTCGGGATTCCGATGATTGAAGCGATGTACAACGGATGCCCGATTATTGCATCGAATGTCAGTTCCCTGCCTGAAGTTGGAGGAGAATCAGCTTTATACTTCAACCCTGATTCACCAGAGGAATTAAAGGAACAGATTAATGTTATACTGAACAACAAAGAAAAGGTTGAAAGAATGATAAGTTCGGGAAAAGAAAGAGAAAGAATGTTTTCGTGGAACACCTGTGCAGAGGAAACATATAAATTTTACGAAGAGGTAACGGGATAGTATGGATAATAATACTGTATACCCGAAAGTAAGTTTTATAACGATTGTTTTTAACAACAAAGAGAACCTCAGGAAAACACTAACGGCAATCAGGAATCAGACTTACGTTAACAAAGAAACCGTAATAATAGACGGAGGCTCAACAGACGGCACACTGGATATTATCGCAGAATTCAGAGATATCATTTCATACTCAGTATCAGAAAAAGACAACGGCATATACGATGCGATGAACAAGGGGCTGAGGGCAGCCACAGGTGATTTTGTATGGTTTATGAATTCCGGTGACCTGCCTTACGGGGATGATACACTGATGAATGTTTTTAAGACAGACAAAGAAGGTGATGTATATTACGGCGACACAGAAATGGTTGATGATGACGGCAAGAGTTACGGCAACAGGACACTTAAAGTACCTCCAAAGGAACTGAACTGGAAGAAAATGATTAACGGAATGATAGTATCACACCAGTCGATGATTGTGAGGAAAGCAGTGTGTGTGGAATATGATTTAAGTTACAGGTATGTTGCGGATATTGACTGGGCAATAAAGGTTTTAAAGAAAAGCACCAAAGTAATAAACACAAACCTGACGCTGTCAAAATTTTTAATAGGCGGATACTCAAGACAGAACACGATTGAGTCATTAAAGGAAAGATTTAATTTACTGTGCCGGCATTTTAACTGTGTGAGAGTATTATTAAACCACGTTAAACTTTCCTTTAGATTCATTGTTTACATAATCAGAAAAAGAAAATTATTATAATATGTCAAAATTAAAACTTTATAAGATAAAGTCTGAAATGGCTTTGAGGAAGATCGGGAACAAATTCGGTGTTGACGTTAAGATGACAGACGAAGAAATACTCGTAAAGCAGATTGCGTACAACAAAATCGACATGATTTTCGACATAGGAGCCAACAAGGGACAGTTCGGAGAATTGATTTACAAACTCGGATACAGGGGGAAGATGGTTTCTTTCGAGCCGCTGACCTCTGCTTATGAAGTACTTATTTCAAAGTGCAAATCCATAGAAGGATGGGAAGCGGCGGAAAAATGTGCAGTGGGAGATGAAGATGGAGAGATAGAAATCAATATATCAGAAAATTCAATCAGCAGTTCAGTAATGGGAATGCTGGAAGAACACGAAAGTGCGGCACCTGAATCAAAATACATAGGAACAGAAAAAGTAAAAGTATGCAAACTTGATACAGTATTCGCAAAATACGCAGGAAAGTCTGAAAATGTTCTCGTAAAAGTTGACACACAGGGATACGAAGAGAAAGTATTAAACGGATGTGATAACTCGATGGAAAAGATTAAAGGTTTATTTCTGGAAATGTCACTTGTAAACCTTTACGAAGGGCAGGCATTATTCAAGGATTTATACAACCGAATTGAATCAAAAGGGTTTGAACTGCACGGAATACAGCCTGCGTTTGTAAACAAGGAGACAGGAAGGGTATTACAGATTGACGCTTCATTCTTCAGAGAATAAAAAATTTCAGGTAAAGAGAAAAAGACAGTAATATAAAAAGCGGTTTCTGAATGAGAAACCGCTCAAGGAGAACACAACAAATGTTCTTTTATCTATGAAAAACAATCTTAATTAATTTCCTTTAACGAGCAATATTTCGTTAATTGCCTGAACGAATCCATCTTTCTGCATTGCGCCTGCAGACATCTGCGGCTGTCCCGAGACAGGGACAAACAAAATCGACGGAATACTTCTGATACCGAAGACCGACGCCAGTTCCTGTTCAACTTCAGTATCTACTTTATATATATCGACTTTACCGTCGTATTCATTTGATAGTTCCTCTAGTACAGGAGCCACCATCTTGCAAGGTCCGCACCAGTCCGCGTAGAAATCTATAATTGCAGGATTCTTACCTTCGAATTTCCATTCTTTGTTCTTTTCGTAATCAAATACTTTTGATTTAAATGTTGCCGCTGTTAAATGTTCCATTTTTGTTTTATTATTATTTTTAAAATTATTTACACCCTGAATTTTTACGTCTGTTTTAAACTCTGACTTAGGTTCTTCTTTCTTTGAGCAGGATGCAAGTACAGATAAACCCAGCATCAAAGAAACTACCACTATTATGTTCTTATATCTTTTCATTATTTTTAAGATTATATTTGCTGACCAATATTAGTTGTTATTAGCAAGTTATATATTTCAGAACTAAAAAACAATAATAAAAGATTCGGATAATTTGAGAAAAGAAAGCCCTCAATTTCAGGAGACTAATCAAGAAAACTTCATAAAGGGGCTGTTTTTGACACTTGGGAAAATAAATTTATTGTTTTTACGTTTTGACGGCAAAAACGGGAAACAAAATAGCATTATATATAGAGGTGAGGAGTTAAAAAATAAGACCCGCAAAAAAATATCTGCGGGCCGAATAATAATCTTAGAAGTTGAATGTGGTTTTTATGTAGAAGTTTCGCGGGAGATATGTACCGCCGAACATTTCGTAATGCTGTTCATTGAACAGGTTGAAAACATAAGCACCTACCTGCAGGTTTTTAAGTATATAATATCCTGCGTTAAAGTTTACAAGTTTGTATTCAGGAACTACACCTGTGTATGCACCTGCAAGCCAGTCGAAATTATCGGAATACTGGAATGATAACGTTGCATCAAACTTTGCAGGTATCTGGTAAGTGGCAGAAAGATTGAATTTGTTCGGTGTTGTGTTTGGCAGTATATCCGGGTCGCCGGGATTTTTCTCTATATTATATTCGTAATGGGAATAATTTCCAGTAAGAAATATGTTTTTGTTGAGATAATAACTTAACGTCAGGTCAATCCCATACTGATTAACAGTTCCGATGTTGGAGTTCGAGACAATGAACGACGGCAATCCGTTTAAGTATGACAACCTCTGTTTATCTCGCGGACTCAGCTGACTGTAAACGATTGATGTAGCAAGACTATTCCATACTGCGAGTGAATCGGGCAGGCTTGCAGACCACGAAGAATAATTTTTATTTACTCCCGGAAGGAAGTTAGTTACAAAATCAGTGAGTATGTTATAATAAACATCAACGTTGAAGAATACCTTGTTGTTAAGGTTTCCGTTGTATCCGAATTCAAAACCGAGATTCTTCTCAACGTTTAATTTATCATTGCCTACAGCGAAAGCTCTTGTACCGTCGATGTTCAGCTGTATGTTAGGAGCGGTAGACCATCCGGCAAGAACTCTGATTGAGTCTGCAACTTTCTGATTAATGCCTATGAGCGCAGGCCTTGGAGGGCCGGGTGCTGTTGCAAATGCAGGAGCGTCGGGTGTAAGTCTGAACAACTCTGAATAGTTCGGTCTCTGGAACGAACGGCTTACAGTAAACCTGAACTGATGGTCTCTTGCAAGTGAATATACCAGAGCACCGCGCGGAGAAAATTGCGGTTCGTGTATGTTTGTTCTGTCGAAACGTAGTGTTCCTACAAATTTGAACTTGTCATTCATCTTATACGATAATTGACCGTACATACCTGTATAGTTAGCACGAACTTCATTTGGGATTGAAGTGCCGTAAGTCTGTATGTCCTGCAATTGCTGTGAGAGTCCGAATATTAATTGCGTGTTGCTGTGTTTGTCAGCATAAAAATTGTACTGTGCATCCAGGAGAATATCACTGCTGTTGTCGAGCAGTGGTGAACCCAGTTTGTTTCCCACCTTTGGTAAAAGCAGCCACATAGTATCTAGTGTCTGTCGCTTCATATAGTGAGCATGGAAATAGAAATTATCTGAAGTGAACCCTGCAAGAAAATATGGACGCTCTGTGTTTGTAACGAGAGTTCTTCCGAGTCCGAAAACGAATGCTTCATTGCCGTTGTTTGAGTATCCGCCTTCAACTTTTATTTTACTGTTATTCTTAAAATCGTAATCTAGTCTTAGTGTTCCGTAGTTTGAGAATGTCTTTCTTTCGGCTTCACTAATCGGGCGTGCTTCAACTATTAAGCCCGGGTATTCAAGATACTTGACAGAATCCCTGCGGTTGGAAAGATTTAATGACTGAGAATGACCAAGCGTTATTTTATAAGATAACTTGTCGTTTATAAGCCCCGCGTTTCGAACGTCGCCGCGCATCGTCTTATAGTCTCCGCCGAGGAAAGATATTTTTGTACCAAGAACTTCCCTTGGTGAAAATGAAGTAAGGTTTAATACTCCGTTAAATGCATTCGCACCGTAGAGTGAGGTTGATGGTCCCTTAACAAATTCAACTTTTGAATATTCATCGAGCGAGTAAGGGAAAGAATTCCATTCGATTGCTCCGAGCAATGGCATCGCGGCATCGCGCCCGTCCTGCAAGACAAGTATTCTTCTGTTCAGACCTGCGTTGAATCCACGTGCATTAACGATGTAATCCGTAGAACCGTTCTTAAGAACATCTACTCCCGATAAACCCGTAAGTGCGCCTGCAAGCTGGTTACCGCGTGACAGGGAATTAAGTTTGTCCTGATACAATACTATAACCGCAGCAGGAGACTCAGTAACTTTTTCATAAGACTTTGTAACACCGTAAACGTATATATCGTCCAGTTTATAAGTTTTAGGAGTGAGGTTTACGTCAACTAATTTCTCTTTGCCTGTTTCAACTCCGACGTTTGTTTCAAAGTTCTCGTAATTAAGAGATTTGTCGGAAACATAGACTAAAGTATATTTTCCCTGAGGTATGTTTTCAAATATGAACCTCCCCCATTTATCAGATGTTGTTCTGTAATTTGTGTTTTTTAATTCGAACACTATGCCTTGAAGCTCTTTTCCGCTGTACGCATCATTCACAAGACCGTTTAGTACTCCCTGTGAATAAGACAAACCGGAAAAAAGAAGGAATAGAAAAAGTAATTTAAATCTCATTTATTTGTTTTTCATTCTTAATAAAAGCTAATTGCGATACTCCTAATGTAATTACCGCAAGGCCGGCAAAAACGTAGAACAGCAAGTGTATTCCTACAACGCCAGCCGGATAAAGGAATAATATATAACCTGAAATAACAGGCCCCAGGAATTGTCCTAGTAATGATATTGTCCTGTTTAAAGAAACTATAACACCTCTGTGATTTTCAGGTGCGAGTTTTATAACAGTTGATTGAATATTCGGAAGTATGATGCCAAAACCTGCTCCGTAAATAACCATGGATATAAATAACAGGTACCATTCAGTCATAAAAGTTACAGATACCAGGCCAACAGCAAGAAGTGCGAAAGCAGCAGCAAATAATTTTTCCGGTGAATGCTTTGCCGCAATCTTCCCGAAAAACAAAGAAATAAGCGAAGCAGTCAGAGACATACCTGCCAGGACCAGGCCGAATATGAGTGACGAATCAATGAATTTATTCTTTACAAGAAACGGAATGTACGTCCATAAAGCACCGAAATGTATAACGTAAACAAGAAGGCTTATCACATACATCATTGAAATTCTGTAATTCTTCAGCGCACTAAGGAATCCTTTAAAATAGTCTGACGTAGTTTTTGAAGATGACACAGGTTCTTCAAACGAATAAATCATCCACAATGCGAGTGCCACAGCAAGGACAGGAAGCAAATAAACATAATTCCAGTGAATCATTGCGAGCATACCGCCTATAACAGGGACAATTGTTGTTCCGAAATTCAGTGCGCTGTTATTATATCCGACAATCTTCTGTCTTTTCTCAGTTGCAAAAAGGTCTCCGATTAATGTAACGTTCAAAGCTCCTAGTGATGCTGCACCCATACCAGAAAGAAATCTCAGAACGAGTAAAAGATTAAAGTCGCGGACGAAGAATCCAGCTGTACCGAATATACCAAACATAATAAGCGACGGGACAAGAACTTTCTTTCTTCCGAATTTGTCCGCAAGAATACCATAAACGGGAGTAAAGAATATTCCCGGCATTGCAAAGAGAGAAACTATAAGTCCGATTTTATCTTTTGGGATGTTTAAATCAGCTGATACATACGGCAACGATGGTGTAACAGATACTATTCCAAGTATTGCCATAATTGAAATTGAAAAAATGAATATAATATTTTGCTTGTCTTTGTTCACCGGATTTGATTATGATTCTATTTTATTATGAAGGATATTGCGTTTGCTATACCGTAGAGTATAAGCAGAAGACCTGTCTGTGCAAGGATTTTGTTTAGTTTTGGACCTGAACTTTTAAAAAGGTTCATGCATATGACCAGTGAGATAGGGAATACCAGAAGAGGCATTAAAAAATATCTATTCTCAAGCGAGAAGTATAATATCACGGGAACTATGAACGCAAGAAGATTAATGATTAGATACATTACTTTGGCAGGTTTCTCTCCCATCCTTACTGCAAGAGTGATTTTACCAACCATTTTGTCTGTGTCAATATCACGAATGTTATTTACACCGAGAATATTCATAGAAAGAAATCCTGGAGCGAGTGATGCAATTATTACTTCAGGAATAAGTCTGTGTACCTGTAAATAATATGTACCCGTAACTGCTATAACACCGAAAAATATTAAGACGAAAATGTCGCTGATGCCTTTATAAGCAAGCGGATAAGGACCGCCTGTGTAAGCATAAGCAAAGAATAATGAAAGAACTCCGATTGAAAGTATAAAAATACCGCCGCCTGTGAATACTAAATATAAACCAATCAGGAATGTTATTAGTACAAGAGTACCTGACACAACCTTCATAGTTAAAGGTTTAATTAAACCTGCAGAAACGGCTCTCCTAGGTCCTACTCTATCCTTACCGTCTGCACCTTTTTTGAAATCATATATTTCGTTAACGAAATTAGTAATGATTTGTATTAAAAGTGAACAAACCAACGTAAGAATAAAGAATAAAGGATTAAAGGAACCGTCGTAATACGCCATAGCTGTCCCTATAAGAACAGGGACTATACTTGCAGGCAATGTTTTCGGTCTTAAGGCGTCAACCCAGATTTTTATCATCAAATATCTTTATGTAATGCAATTTCGTGAAAATATGGAAAAGATGAAAGACAAAAGAAGAGAAAAAACTCTGATAATGAAAGGGATACCACAGCTAAACGGTTGGATAAAAGGCTTAATATTCCCTGTTTGATACGAACGAAACAAGTTCTGCTAAAGACTCTTTTGATTCACTGTTTGAGAATGAACTTATTGCATCAAGTGCAAGGTTTGCATAATGCGTTATCTTGTTCTGAGTGTATTCGATACCGCCGAATTCTTCTACGAAATAATAGACTGTATCAAATTTCTTATTCGACTCGGACTTAATGAGTTTCATGATTTCTTTGGAGCGCTTATTAGGTGCATTCCTTAATGCAACAAGCAGTGGAAGCGTAAACTTTTTTTCCTTAAGGTCATTGCCTGTATCTTTCCCGAGAAGTTTTTTCCTGCCCGTATAATCGAGCAAGTCATCGCGTAACTGAAATGCCATACCTAAGTTTTCGCCATAGACGGACATATTCTCGATTTTAGTTTTATCTGTAGTAGTACTCAAGGCACCGATTTTGCAGCACGTTTTTATTAATGAAGCCGTCTTATCAGAAATGACCCTGAAATATGTTTCTTCTGTTGCGTCGAAATTACGTGCCTTTTGAATCTGAAGAAGTTCTCCTTCTGACATTCTTCTGACGGCTTCAGATGTAGCTTTTAAAAAGTCGAATTCATCATTGTCGAGAGAAACGAGCAAACCTTTTGAAAGAAGAAAATCCCCCATCAAGACAGCTGCTTTGTTTTTCCAGACTGCGTTTATAGAAGCTAGACCGCGACGGGTTTTTGCTTCATCGACAACATCGTCGTGAATTAATGTTGCAGTATGAAGGAGTTCAACAAGAGTTGACGCCACATAAGTCCGGGAATTAACCTTACCGCAGAGTTTTGCAGATAGCAGAACGAGTATAGGTCTGACCTTTTTACCCTTTTGCTTTAATATGTATTTAGTAATTAAATCAACAAGAGCAACGTTAGACTTAAGAGAACCGGAAAAGATTTTCTGGAACTCGCTCAGTTCATTCTTTACAGGAGCCGATATTTTATTCAGATTCAATTTTCTTCTTTTGAGAATATTTACAAATCAAGATACTTATTTCATAGAGTATTAATAATGGAATACCGAGCAGCAACTGACTTGTTATATCAGGTCCGGGAGTAACAATCCCTGCAACCAGAAGTATGACGACAATTGCATGCTTCCTGTACTTCCTCATAAAAGCGGGCTTCAGCAGTCCTATCTTTGAAAGAAAGAAGGACAGCATCGGCAATTCAAACACTAATCCTGCAGCAAGAACGAGTGAAAGTATAAAACTCATATACTCATCGGCTGCAATTTTATTTTCAATAATTGTGGAACCAAACCCTGCAAAGAATCCCAATGCAGCAGGGAGCATTAAAAAATACGAGAAAACGACACCAGATAAAAAACAGACTGACGTGAATATTACAACACCTGTAACGTATCTTCTTTCACCAGGCTGCAAAGCAGGTTCAACAAATTTCCATATCTGGTAAATAATGTTAGGAACACTTAAAACCGCACCACCAATCAGAACAACCTCCATATAGAGCAAAAACTGACCGTACGGACGAATGTTAATAATTGACAGAGGAGGTACTGTATGCGTTGCAGGCGCAAAGAGAACAGAGTCCATAATCCAGTCTATGAAAAAGAATGTAATTACAGAACCAGCAACAACTCCGAGGAGTGCTTTAATAATCCGCCATCTGAGTTCTTCAAGATGGTCAAGAAAGCCCATGTCAGTTCTATCTGCCATACAATTTGAAGCGGGCAGATAATCCTGCTACTGCTTCTCTTACTTCAAGTTTGGTTTTTTCATCCTGTGGATTTGTAACAACTTTGTTAATCAATTCCCCTATTAATTCCATATCAGCTTCTTTCATACCTCTGGTAGTCAAAGCAGGTGTACCCAGTCTTATACCACTTGTAACAAGCGGGCTCTTATCATCATAAGGAACGGAGTTTTTATTACAGGTAATACCAACATCGTCGAGTGCTTCCTGAGCAGCTTTACCGGTAGTATTTTTATTCCTTAAATCAACGAGCATCAAGTGATTGTCTGTTCCGCCTGAAATTATTTTAAAATCAAGAGAAACCAGTTTCGCTGCAAGTGCCTGTGCGTTCTTAATAACCTGTTCTGCATACACAAGAAAATCAGGCTGCAATGCTTCTTTAAAAGAAACTGATTTTGCTGCAATCACGTGCATAAGCGGTCCGCCCTGTATTCCCGGCATAACCATAGAATCTATAAGTTCTGACATTTTTTTCACTCTGCCGGATTTCGGAGCAACTTTACCGAACGGATTATCATAATCTTTTCCGACAAGAATCATACCGCCTCTTGGTCCGCGTAATGTTTTATGTGTTGTAGTAGCAACTACGTGGCAATAAGGAATCGGGTCATTGAGCAGTTTCTTAGCAATAAGTCCTGCAGGATGAGCAATATCAGCAAAAAGAAATGCGCCGACCTTATCGGCTATTTCCCTGAATTTTTTATAATCAATATTTCTTGAATATGCACTCGCACCTACAGTAATCATCTTTGGTTTTTCTTTCATTGCAGCGTCCATCACCATATCATAATCAAGCATCTCAGTCTCAGGATTCAGTCCATAAGGAACAAACTTATACAGTTGTCCCGAAAAATTAACGGGTGAACCATGTGTTAAGTGACCACCCTGTGACAAATCCATTCCCATTACTTTATCTCCGGGATTAAGGAAGGAAAAATACACTGCCATATTTGCAGTACTTCCAGAGTGAGGCTGTACGTTTACATACTCTGCGCCGAACAGTTCTTTTGCGCGGTCTCTGGCAAGGTCTTCCGCGATATCAACGTATTCGCAGCCGCCATAGTATCTTTTGCCTGGATAACCTTCGGCATACTTATTTGTTAAAGTTGAACCGAGTGCTTCCATAACGCCTTCGGATACAAAATTTTCAGATGCAATCATCTCAAGTTTATGTGCCTGCCTGTTTGCTTCGTTTTCAAGAGCTTCAAATATTTCAGGGTCTTTATTCTTTAAAGTATTCATAATTTTATAAAATTAATTATTCTCGAGTTTTTGTATACGGCGAATATGTCTTTCACCGCCTTCAAATTCAGTGTTAATAAATATTTCCAGAAATCTTTTTGCTTTATCCAGATCTATAAAATCGGAACCGAAACAAATTACGTTTGCATTGTTATGTCTGCGTGCCATCTCAGCCATATTGTTATCAGTAGCATTAACGGCCCTGATTCCTCTGACTTTATTCGCTGCCATTGAAACTCCGATACCGCTGCCGCAAATCAGAATCCCGACATCGTATCCGCTGTTAACGACAGCATCACCAACAAGTTTTGCAAAATCGGAATAGTCAACGCTGTCGGCAGAGTTTGTACCAACGTCTTTAAAATCAACCGAAGTCTCTTTAAAAAACTTTATTAAAGCCTCTTTAAGGGGATAACCTCTGTGGTCAGAGCCAATTACAATTTTCATATTAAAAATATTTTATCTCTCATCTTCTCTGGGTCTCAGGAACCAGAATTCACCAAAGTTGAAACCTACATTAAATTTTAAGTAATTATCCTTCACAAGACCGTTACCTGTCGAACCTCTCGTACCAACAGTAACTCCGAGGTCAACAGCGTTTTCACTGTTGATAGGAATACCAAACCCAAAGTTTGCCGCATAATTATTCACGTATTCATCGTTAATCTTAAAGGTAGAATTATCATATGAGAAACCCATTCTGTAAGTGATTCCTTCGAAGAAAGATTTATCCGACCCTATCTTTGGCAGAATTTCCAGACCTATACCATACCTGAAATTATCCTGATAATTTGCAGGCAATAATGATTTTGATGTAAACCCGCCGTACTTCTGAAACATTATATCAGAAGAAACGATTAACTGTCTTCCAATTTGTTTTGAGAATCCAAACCCATAACTTTCGGGGACAGACACATCAGAAGACGAAGTTCTGGTAGTGTCCAGATAACCAAGACTTGTTAAATGAATTTCGTCAACCTTTGAGCTCATACTGAACTTGTTCTGATAATAAAAACCTACGTTAAAATTCTCAAACAACTTACTGCGCGGAAACAATGAACCAAATTCCAAAACTGCGCCACCCTTGAAATAATTTCCTCTTAATCCGTTTTCAGACTTTATGAACGTATTGTATATAAAAGGTGAATTGAAGTTAAAGTAAGTAAGGTTTTTAATGTTGCCGAAAGCATAGTTATATTCGGCCCCCAGGCTTATAAACCTTAAAGGTCTTCCGGAAACACCGAAGTTCAGCCTTGTGAGTCCGCCTAGGCCTGCAAATGTTTCAGAAAACGTTGTACCGTTCTGTGTGACATTACCTATTATCTTATACTGCATTACAGAATAAGGATTAAAACCAAACTGTATAACCAAACCTTTATCCTGCCATACAGGTACACCCAGATTAAACCCTGTAACATTAAAATCAGAATACTTAGCAGAGACCGCTGAATTGGAAGTGTTTAAAAGAACCCCTCTCAGCCCTAAAGAAACAAGCGTCGATCTTAAATATGTATTGGAAGCAGGATTCAGTGTGTTAATATAATTTCCATACAACCCTATACCCTGAATACCCATCATATCAGTTCTTATACTTGCAGAATATCTCATATCACCAATTCCAAAAGCAGAATAAAGTGAACCAACATTAAATTCATCCTGTGCGAAACTGAAATTTGAAACAAACAGAACCGATACCAGTATCAAAAAAATCTTTTTCGTTTTCATAATCATCCCCTTGGTGTATATCTGATTACTAATTTAGGTCTCTTTGAAGTATCCTGAACTGACGGTCCAAAGAATACAAACCTATCCAAATTAAATAAATCATTAGTATTTTTCATAGTAACGCCAAAGTTTGTCATCATACCATAATTCCATTTCTGAAAGAACGGGGTTAAGCGAACCGAAACCGTAACAGAATCCTCCAGTAAAGACTTTATACTTACTGCGTCGTTTGTTTTAGCGATAGTATCGAGCATCATGTAATAATACATATCAAGACTTGCACCTGCCTGAATGTAAGAAACAGGTTTATCCAGTTTCAGTCTGAGGTATGCTTCGTTTATTATTGAATTTGCAGGAACCTTTGATATATTAAAATTCAGGATGTTATAAAAACTGATTCCGTTCTGAACCTGAAACCTGTCAGGAATATATGTAAGGTTATTAACATTTGTTAACGTTAGAGTCTCAAAGTCATACACCAGCGTATCAGTCTTGTTGTTTTTATTTGCAACAATCACAATCTTCGGAGACAAGTTCGGAGCAGTACCTGCCTGAAGATAACCGCCGAAAGCTTTTATTGTGTTTGATGATGCATTGGACAGGAAAGCAATTCCGTAATTCTTGGCTGCATAATTTGTATCTGCTGCATATTCAAGCCAGTTCTTCGCAACCGTAACATCAAACGGAATATAAATTGAACTTGTATCAGCAGGCGAACCTGTGTAAGTGCCTAATTGATTAACACCAATATTACCTGAATTTAAACTATCGTAAGTAATCGACGAGTAATTAAAATATTTGTTCAGAGGGTATACATTAAAAGATACAGAACCTGTTGTATCCTGATAGGCATATTTTGCATAATTAAACTTTAACTTCGCGGAAAGTACTGTCGCCCCTGCATAAAGGCCCGATACTCCAACAGTCCGCAGTAATGCTTTAGATTCATATCCTTGGTATTTTCCAACCATAAAATAGCCGGAATAATAAGTGTTGAGTAACTTCTTATAATTATTTGACGTTATCAGGAGGGAATCCTTATTGGAATCTAACAGTTTAGTGTTCAGTGTATCTGACAGAATAAATTCCAGCCCCAAAGTATTCGGGTTATTCTCGCAGGACTGAAACACGGTCATTCCTAAAATAACGACAAATAAAGCTAAAAACCTATTATAATAACTTAATTTTCTTCTCAAATTTATGTGTAATTTTGTATAACAAACGATTAAGATAATATAAACAATATTAAATTTGTAGAGACTTTGTAATGCTAAATAAAATCAATGTTTTACCTAATTTTTAGGCTTTCTCTTTATGAATTATATACTCTGATGCATCTGAAAATCTTTCCGCTATATAATCAATCTTAATATTCATTTTTTCGCATTCAGTTATCGTTTTCAGTCCATAACCTGTTTTAACCAGTATTTTTCTCAAACCCGCATTTTCAGCACACTGCATATCCACGAGTGAATCACCGATGAAATAGGAGCAGGACAAATCAACATTGAATTTCTTTACCGCCTCTTCTATCATCCCGATACCGGGCTTACGTGTACTGCAAGCTTTGGTGTATTGTTCTATTATACCGTCTGCATGGAAAGGAGAATAGAAAATATCATCAATTAACGTTATTCCGTCGGAACTGAGTTGTCTTTTAAATTCATCGTGAAGTTCCAATAGGTCTTTTTCGGAAAAATATCCTCTTGCGATACCGGATTGATTTGTGATTATCAGATTAAGGAAACCTGATTCCTTCAATGACTTTAGCGATGGCACAACGCCTTCGAATATAGAAATATCATTAACCTTTGAAAGATATCCTACGTCAAAATTAATAGTTCCGTCTCTATCGAGAAAAACAGCCTTTTTCATTAATAACGGTTATGAACTGGTTCTGTAATCAAATATTACTTAGACGATGTTAATTTTTTATACATATTCATATACTTGGTAGCCGAAACTTTCCATGAGAAATCTTCGCTCATACCGTTTCTGATCATCTGATTCCATTTCGGTCTGTTCTTTCTGTAAACACCAATAGCCGTGTTTATTGCCTTAACGAATTCACCTGCATCAAATTTATTGAACAGGAATCCGTTACCTTTCGGTTTCTTATGGTCAGTGATAGTATCGGCCAATCCTCCCGTGTTTCTTGCCACAGGGATTGTTCCGTAAGTAAGACTGTATAAATGTGTCAGGCCACAGGGCTCATATTTTGAAGGTGCCAGCATTATATCGCAGCCGGCCTGTATATGGTGTGCCATTTCCTCATCGAAATCAAGTACAACTATTAATTTGTTCGGGTACTTTTTCTTTGCCTGAGTTAAAAACTTATGGTATTCTTCTTCGCCTGTTCCGAGAATTATCAACTGAAGGTTTTCTTTCATCAATTCAGGCAACGCTTTTTTAAGCAATTCAAATCCTTTGGATTCAACTAGTCTGCTGATGAAACCGAGAAGAGGAACGCCCTCTTTCATCTCAAACTTAAATTTACTGAGGAGCTCTCTTTTGTTTTCCCACTTTAACGGAATTTCCTGAGATGTGTACCTGTAAGTAATTGTCTTATCAAAAGTAGGATGCCAGACTGTTCTGTCTATTCCGTTTAATATACCAGATATATCTTTTTTCCTTCTCGATAAAACATCTTCCATACCGCAAGAGAATTCTTTGTCAGTACGTATTTCTTCTGCGTATCTTTCCGAAACGGTTGTAATTTTATCGGCATAATGAATACCTGCTTTTAAGAAATTAAACTTTCCTTTTGGGAATCCTATTTCATTATAAACGCTTTCTGAGAGTCCGGTTTTCTTAAAAGTCGAATAAGGGAAATCGCCCTGATACCCAAGATTATGAATTGTAAGTGCAGTTTTAATACCCTTGGTATGTGCGTTATCCTTATAAACTGTTTTGAGCAATGCGGGAATTAAAGCTGTCTGCCAGTCATTACAGTGAATAACGTCAGGTTTCCATTGAAGGACTTCGAGGATTTCTATAACAGTTTTACAGAAGAACAGGAATCTGTCATCATTATTATCAAAATCTTTTTTAGTTCTGCTGTTTAAATAAATACCTTTATTCTTGAAAAAGTCATTATTTTCAAGAAGATACATTTGTGCTTTTGTGTTTTTTCCGTGAATAAAGGAAGACTTAATACTGAACTTGTAATTTTTATCGTTCATAGTCATATTAAGGTCTTTCAATCTCTTTATCTCGTGAATCTGTAAGCGTCTTTCGTCTAAGGGACCGTATTTAGGGGTTATAATCCTGACTTCATTCCCTAATGAATTCATTGCCTGTGGAAGCGAATTTGAAATATCTGCAAGACCACCAGTTTTGGAATACGGAAGAACCTCACTGGTGACAAAAAGAACATTGTATCCTTTAGCCATCTATAAAATTAATTTTACTTAAAATAAGATTAATAATCAAGATATTCAATTGAAAAAAAAGGGTATACCGTATATGAACCGGGGGTTTTGTTTTATTTTTAGAGTAAATTTACAATAAAAAAGGAGTGTATTACTTAAAATACACTCCTTTATAAAATACTTTTATACTTTATTTAACAAGCATCATTCTTTTTACGTCTGCAAACTCACCTGCTGAAATTTTATAGTAATAAATTCCTGAAGCGAGATCTTTTCCGTCAAAAGATACCTGATGTAATCCAGACTGGCGTAATTCATTATTTGCCAGTACTGCGACTTCTCTTCCTACTAAATCATATACCTTCAATGATACAAAGGTTTGTTTTGGCAGGTAATATTCGATTGAGGTTACAGGGTTAAACGGATTCGGATAGTTCTGGTACAGATTGAACTGTGTGGCTTCTCCGTTATTGTTACCAACACCGCTAACTGTGCTTCCAACTATCAGTGTATAAGTTCTCTTATGAGTTCTTGGGCCGCCATTTTCAGTACCTGTTACTGTGACAGTATAGGTTCCGTAAGAGCAGTTATTTGAAGTTGTAGCATTAATTCTGAGTGAATCAGGTGTTCCAGTAAGAACCTTTACGTTACTCGGCTGATACGTAAACGTAATTGAACCAACTGCAGGTGCAGGAGAAACTGTTGCAGAATATGTAACTGTTCCGCTGTAAGGTCCCAGCATCGGAATTCTGATATAATTAACAGAAGTATTGCTGACACTTAAGTTATCGGTTGCTTTCTGGAAAGACACACCATAATCAGGTAAATATGCAGAAAAGTCGTTTCCCATGTCATTGTTCTGATTACAATAAACAGGTAACGTAAACGACCTGCCCGACATTCCGATATAATCACCTATATAATAATGTTCAGCTGCCTGATACTGTTTAACTGTATTAGGATTAAAGTTCTGACTGGACACTTTAAAGTTAGGCATAAAAGTTGCTCCACCGTCAGTTGATACTGATGCATAATGCTCGGTTAAAATATTAGCAGGATCGTTTCTTGAATCATACCAGAATACCCAGACTCTTCCCTGGTCATCAACGCTGATATCAGACATCCATTGATCAAACGTTGTTGCGTCATCATTTACCTGAACAGGCATAGCCCAACTTACTCCGCCATTTGTTGACCTTGCCACATAAATATTTGCATTATCAGGTCCCGGTGGGTTTGCTGCATATGAAATATATACATAATTTTGATACGGTCCGTTCGATAAATCTGCGGCTGCCTGAGGATGTCCGTTTGTTCTGATGTTACCCTTCACGCATTTTCTTCCTGAGGTTGTATTAAGTACGCCAGGTTCAATATAAGAGGCTGCCTGATTATCGGCTGAGAATGTTGCACCTCCATCGGTTGAATATTTTACAATGGCACCGGTACTTGCAGTAATAAACACATATACCTTACCTGTTTTATCCGTTACAATATTCGGTCCAGGGTTTGTTGATACTGTTGCCTGCAAAATTGTAGGACCTGTCCAGGTTACACCGTTATTTGTACTTCTGAAGAAATCAGTTCTCTGGCTGCCTGTTGTTGCATTAAAATATGCCATGTACAAATTATTCTTTGTAGGACCATTTGTTCTGTCAGCCCATATCCATTCCTTATCAGCACTTGCATTTGAAACTATAGTCACCGCGGTACCCCATGAGACGCCGCCGTTTGTTGATTTTTGTATTCTTACTCCGCCACTAAGATAAGCAATGTATAAGTTACCTAAACTATCTGAAGCAAAAACCGGATCGCCTGAACTTGTAGGTATATTTACCTGTGACCAGTTAACACCGCCGTTTATTGTAGAATAAACATAGTTAGCACCGGTAATAATTCTGTTATCAGTTGCAACAAAGTTTAAGGGATTTGTATAATTTACGCATATATCAGGCTCCATGAAGCCTACTGATGCCGATAAAATATAATTATCAAAAGACCCGACGGAAATAATAGAATTATAGGGACTATCCATTCCATAAGGCTCTGTTGTCCACGCCAAAGGTTTTATTACTCTTAACGTTGGATAATCAACATTCTGAGAATAAGAATTGTTTACAGCAAATATTATAAATAATGTTGTAACAATTAAGAGAGATTTTAGAAATTTCATTTTTTACAGTTTAAATTTAATAAAAAAAGCTCACCCTAATGAATTAGAATGAGCATTTTTTGAAACTATCTGATATTCATTGTTTATTTAATAAGCATTAATTTTTTCGTTGATGTGAAATCACCGGCTTTCAATGTATAATAATAAACACCTGTTGTTAAGTTTGAGAAATCTGCAGTAATTGAATAATTATTTACAGACTGTTGTTCGTTTACTAATGTCTTTACTTCGTTACCAAGTACGTCATATACTTTTAAGGTTACGAAAGATGACTTTGGAATCGAATAATTGATTGTTGTTGATGGATTGAACGGATTCGGATAATTCTGATCTAATACAAAATTAGTTGGTGTTGTTGTGTTAACAGGGTTTACACCGTTTAATGCGTCAGTATATTTCCAGACACCGTCGTTTGTACCGCCTGTTACTGCTGCACCTGTTACGGCCCAACCGCAGTTAACGTTAAACATTGATAAAGCATAGAATGATTTTGCTACTGCTAACGCGGTAGTTTGTTCTGTCCAGCTTGTTCCTTTGTTGGTTGTTCTGTACATCTTTCCTGCTGTTGTTGCTGAACCGCCAGTACACATCCAACCGTAACCATAGAAATTATTTGCGATTGCTTTTATACCGAAAGGAATACCTACCGGTGTGAAAGTTGATGCCGCCCATGAAGTTCCACCGTTTGTAGAGTTTGTGTTTGGTGAAGCTGCGGTTCCTGTTGTCATGATTGCAGATCCGTTATTGTTGTCAAAAAATGCAACACCATAAGAATCCAATACTGTTGTAGCAGCCGAAGTAAATCCACCTCTTAAACTGCCCTTGTAAATTTTGTTTACGTTTGTTCCGAACCAGATATGTGCTGTATCGATTGCACAGTATGAATTATTCCATCCTGCTTCAGTTCCTGTTGCTACCGGTGACGGACCAGATGTCCAGTTTGCACCTGCATTGGTTGTCCAGTAGTAGCACCATACACCGCCGACAGGGTCACCAAGTACGAAACCAATCTGCTGGTTGAAGAAATGCACTACGTCAACAAACGCTGTTGCGGGAGCCGGTAAAGTATAGAAAGTCCAGGTTGTACCGCCGTTGGTTGTATTATAAAGACTTCCGTCTCCAGCGCCAACCCAACAATTTAAATCACTGGTTGCTGAACATGTGTATAAATCTGTTGCTGCAGGTAAATTTCCTACTGCACTTGTCCATGTTGTTCCACCATTAGTGGTTTTAATAATTACAGATGCAGGTCCTACTGCCCAGCATACTGTTGCACTTACTGCTGAACAACTGTTTAAATCTGTTGTTACAGGTATTGTCTGTTTGGTCCAGGTTTGAGCTAATAAACCACTTGCCATAACCAATACCATGAATACTGATAGTATTACTTTTCTCATTTGATTACTCCTTTTCACAATCCAGTCAGACTGTAAAATGTTTGATTAATTAATAAATATATAATTATGCAATAAACTAAACAAACACAATATTATTTGCAACATAAAAACATTATTTCAGCTATTTTATAACATTCTCCCTTTTATAATTTCCCATTGCCACCTCATATGCCGACATATAACCTAATTTACATATCTTTTCAAATATATCCGGGTTTAGTGTCTCGGGTTTATCGCTCATTAAGTGCAAATGTGTATAACTAAAGGATGTTACAAAATACAGGCACGGAATACCCTTTTTGTGAAACGGGTCTGCATCTGCACCGCCGCCGTTCCATGTTCTCATTATCATAGATTTTGTATACATTGAATCTAAAGACCTCGTTATCTGCCATAATTGCGGAGCGCTGTTTCCGTTCCCAATCTGTATACTGTCTCCGTGTCCTACACAATCATTATTAAACATGGCTGCAGTTTGCTCAACAGGTACTAACGGATGTTCCGCGTAATACTTTGCTCCATTCAGACCGGATTCCTCATTTGAAAACAGTATAAATATTATTGACCGTTTAGGCTTAATACCCGAATTAACAAAAGTTCTTGCCATCTCAAGCACTGACGCCGAACCAGAAGCATTATCATTCGCTCCCGGAAAATATATTTCTCCTGCCTGTCCGCCAACGTGGTCAAGATGAGCACCAATTATCAGATACTCATTCTTTAATACAGGGTCTGTTCCTTCCAGTAAACCTGCAGTATTCATAGTCTTTCGGGCTTTATCGTACTTAGCAGTAACTTCTATTTTTACATTCTGATTTGTTGCAAAACTTTTAGGACTCTTTGTGTTATCTATTTCTGTCTGAAGTGATTTTAATTCTTTACCTGACTTTGTTAATATCTCACCTGCGACGGGCAAATCTGCATGAATCATCGGAAAGTTTTCAAGTTGTTCTCCCTCTCCGTCCATCGTGCTCCCTATTGGTTTCTGTGGATTTGCATCGTTTGGTTTTGAAACAAATATTATTCCCACGGCTCCCTTTGAGTATGCAATTCCTGCTCTGTACCTAAGAGACTGATTCCATCCCTCTTCACCCAGTTTCCAGCCCGGGGTCTGCTTAAACATCATTACTATTTTTCCGTTAACATCTATATCTTTATACTCATCAAAATTCTTATCAGGATAAAAAAAACCATATCCTGCAAAAACCACATCTGCAGATAATTTACCCGAGCCCGTAAACCCTCGGCAGACATAATCATTTCCAAGTCTATAACTTTTTAAAGAACCGTCTCCGTTAACTTTCGCAAACCCGCACGGTCCTGTTATATCATTATATTCAATACTGAATTCCTGAAAGTAACCGTTCCCGCCTATGGGCTTTAATCCGAGTGCTTTAAATTCATTCGCCATATAATCAGCGGCTTTATAAAATCCTTCACTTCCGCCAAGTCTTCCCTGAAGTTCAGGCGAAGCCAGATATGTTACAGTCTTTAAAAGGTTTTCGGATTTTATTCTGTCTACACCTGTGTATTTATCGTCAGGGTTTCCTCTGAACCCTGCAAACAGAGTTGATATAATAAAGATTAATATGAAATATTTTTTCATCATCAGATTGTTGTGTAATATTAATTTGAATTATTGTTTTTCAGAAGTAATTCTTAAGAAATCTTTTTCCAGTCCTTCTTTCGGGCTTTCGGTTATTCTGTCAATTTCCTTGTCATCCCTGTAAAAGATAAAAAGCGGAACCAGCTTAACCTCTAAACCCTTTACCTCATCAGCAATGCCCTGTTTCTGTCTGTTTACGCAAATAAGTTTCAGGTTAGATTCAGGAAAACTTAAACTGTCGAGTATCTTTAAAAACGGCGGAACGAATTCATGGCTGTCTTCGCACCACGTACCGAGTATAATCAGAATTTTCAGGTTAGAGAAATCGTTGTTCACTTTATTCAGTGTCTTCCGGTCTAACTTATGAATTTCATAACTCTTATTAAACCAATCACCGAAACTGTTCTCCATTAACAGTGAACGTGTTATTGTACCCATAAGCATCGGCTCATTTTTCTTATCATCAGTGGTTAAAACATAATCCTGAGAGAACATTACATTAGATATTAATACAAAAATTAAAACAGCAATATATTTCATACATTAAATTTTTATTCAAATTAAAGAAATCCTTTATTAATATCTACAACGCATACAGGCAGATTATAATGCAATAAAAGTGCTTTAATAAAAAAGGGTGCCGGGAATAATCCAGGCACCCTTTAAATTAAAAGGAGAACTTACTTCCTTATTATCTATTTGATAAGACTCATTTTTTTAACTTCCATAAAATCTCCTGTCTGGATTTTGTAAAAATAGACTCCGCTTGACAAAAATGATGCATCAAATGAAGTGTTGTATTTTCCTGCTGAAAGCTGGCTGTTGACTAATTCGGCCACAAATTTACCAGAAATATCATAAACAGAAATATTCACTAATCCTGATTTAGGAATACCGAAGGAAATTGTGGTTGTCGGATTAAACGGATTCGGAAAATTCTGTGACATTGAGTATGAATGAACAACCTCTTCAATCGGAGTAACTCCTGAAATTACGTTAACTGAAAAACTTGTACCGTTATTCCAGTTTGGCGGGTTTGTACCGCCTGCACCTGTACAATAGATTGTAATAGTACCCGGTGTTGCCGGGGCCGTTAAGTTAAAGGTTTTAGTTGTAGCGCCTGAAAATTTTGCACTGTGAACTAATTCACTAGATGAAATCTTTAAACCCGTACTTCCGCTTGCTAAAGCAAGTGTGCCTGAACTTACAGCAATATCAATGCCGCCGGTACTGAATGTACCGGAAGTTCTGCTGACTGAGAATGTGTAAGTTCCTGTTGCACCAGGAGCTAAAGTAGCAGGACCCGTAACTGTAACAACTACTGCTGTATTAGATGCATTTTGATGACAAGTACAACCGTTAGTTGAACCCGGCTTTAATGTTCTTCCTGCAACACCTGTTGCATAAGAAAATACTGAAGTTGTATAAACAAATGATGCAAATACAACCAATAATAGTAAAAAGTTAATCTTCTTCATAGC
>Ga0194063_10000312_pt1 | contig 36210 bp, 30 predicted proteins | sample SepL3720m_MetaG_FD_155459 | JGI IMG/M metagenome (GOLD analysis project Ga0194063, IMG submission 155459) | Anoxic zone freshwater microbial communities from boreal shield lake in IISD Experimental Lakes Area, Ontario, Canada - Sep2016-L373-20m | ecosystem: Environmental > Aquatic > Freshwater...
AGTACACATACGTGTGTTAAAAAACTTATAAATACGACGGAGATTATTTAGACACTTACGTATAGTTTACAGGGTACCTGCCATTTGTCAATGGCAATTGGTAAGAGTTTCAGTAGATATTCATTATATACTCATTATATACTCATTGGTTGGAGTTGCATATTCTCCATGTCATGCTGACCTTGTTTCAGCATCTCAAATTTCCATGAGACCCCGAAATAGGTTCGGCAAGCTCGCCATCCTGAGCCATGCCGAAGGACAAGTACGGGATAACATTGTTAGACTTCCAGAAGATGGTTTAAGAAAAGATGAAAGATGATGTAGCGTCATTCCTGCGATGGCAGGAATCCAGACTCTAATCACAATACAAAAACGCAAATAAAAATAGAGTCGGGGCAAGGATAATACATTTCGCCGCACGCAACGAGGTGTTCTAGCCCTTCCAATCTCAAAAATCTCAAAAAAAGGGTAACAGGGCAGAGGAAAAGATGCTAATTAAGGCAATGTTAATTTTATAGCAATCATTTATAGTGTCCTGGCGCTCTATGTGCGGTTATTTGCGGTAATTAACTACAGATTTTGAAAGGCCCAAAACCAAGGGAATAATAAACAGGGAATAAGCGGGGGAAACAAGGAGATAAAAAAGAATAATGGATATCATAATTGAATAATTAAAAAATATAAATTAATAATTGCGATGAGCTTTCCCCCCTCTTTTAGCCGTGGCAGACGTCGTAAAAGATACATTATACGACGTTGTGTATGTACTTCTCTTTGCGGGAATTTGTGTCCAAAATCCGGCTCAGGCAGTCTGATCAAATTAAATACATATATCTCTCAATTAGGGGAAAGGACGTGTCTTCTGCTGCTCTCCGGTATACATATAGCATATAACATACAATATGTAGCATTAAATGCAGAACATCAAAGCGTTAAGTGATCACTGCGCTTTTACTTTCTGAGATGCTCTATGTTGCATACTTCATGTTGCATTAATAGCCCATCACATCGCTCTAAATCACCACTTCTGAGGCTAATATTGGTTGATTTAACACTAGTGTCACTCCTCTGATAGAGCACTATACTCCCGGGAGTATATGATATATTTAGAGCATAATATAGCTCCATATTTGCATTATCAAGGCGAGAAAAGTACGAGTTAACTATATCATTCTATATCATACTTTAGATTGATGCATCAAGCTAAAGAGGAGTAGTTGAGGCTAATACTACCAATGTTATCCACAATTCCCTTGAGAGAGGGGTGTGCTTTTGCCTTAATAACTGTGCAACTTGACGACCTCATTCATATTTCATCCGAACGTTTAGAATATAGTCCTATAGTAAATTACTTATTATAGGATATATTACTATAGGTCTATTATTCACGTTCGTAGATAATCATTTTTTTGATTCCCCTCTCCCCTCGCCTGGTGTGTGCGCAATTTACCAGCTAATAGACAGGAATAATATTGCAAGAATAACGATGAGAATTGTTGCATATTCGCGCACGCTGTGTTTAAATAATCTTTTATCAAGATGCAAATGAGTAAGCCCAGCTATACAATAGTATAAAACAGCCACAACGAGGGCAAAAATTGACTCCTGAAGAGGGAAAAATGAAAGTAATAGGCTCCCTTCAGACACGAGAAGAGCCGTGAGCCACGCATGATTTAATACTTCTTTGCTCACATGCATATCAAGCTTAATACTCCAATACAGTTGAATTGACATGGCAAACGAAATAAGGCCAAATATAAGGGCATTTGCAAGAAAGCCCCAGTGAAATGAGGCTAATACATTGCCCATAAGGAAAAAGACTATGGTTTGAATAAAGTAGTTTACGGAAAATCCAGCTCGATAGAGTTGAAGATTCTTCTCAGCCCCCACGTTAAATATATTTGATGAAAGGAGGGTAGCATACATACTTATCCCGTAAGTAAGAATAAAAGGTATCCGAGTAATCCACCTAACAGGAAATAAAAAATAAAATAGATACATAGCTACCGAAAGAAGAACCGGCATGAGAAAAAGTGTATACCATTCAATCTTTTCTATTCCTTCATACAAAGAAAAAAAAGATACTCCATAGCTTGCCACAATCAAAAGAGGAATGAAAATAACCGCTTTATCAAAAAAGAAGAAGGTAGAAAGAAGAATGAGGAACGTAAGACTAACGGTGGAAATAACAAAACGTATTCGTTTTTCTATTATCATGGGTATTACTCAAGATTGTTAAATACAGTATGAACATCGGCAAGATCCTCTATGGCTTCTGCAAGCTCTATTATGTGTTTTGCTTCTGTCTCTGAAGCAACTTGAATGTGGCTGAGCGGTCGATACTCGACATCAAAACGTTTGGGATGAAGCTTATCTCCCAAGGCGACCTTTGCTCTCCCAAAGTTTTCAAAGGGAAAATATACCGTGATAGTCCCCTCTCCTTCATCGATATCGTATGCCTGTAGAGCCTCACCGAAGGTAAAAATAGTATCTTCGGATGCAGTAGCTAAGTCAAATTGCATGACGGCACATTTTTGAAACAGATACCCCACAGAGCCCTGATTACCCATTTTCCCCCCCCTCTTTTCAATAATTCCTTTTACCTCGTTATGGGTGCGGGTGGGATTATCAGTTGCACAGAGTATCATATAGGCTACCCCGTGCTGTCCGAAAGCCTCACATACCACTTCCTTGAGCTGAGAAGAGTCTGGTCCGTGTCCTTTTTCAATAGCCCTCTGAATATTGTCTTTTGGCATGTTTGCAGCATGCGCTTTGTCGATTGCAAGACGAAGCTTGAAGTTTGCATCTGGATTAGTAAGCCCTCCGCCCTCTACTACGGAAAGAGTAATGATGCGAGTGATTTTGGCAAAAACTGTCCCCTTCACCTTATCATTCGCCGCTTTCTTGTTTTTTATATTTGCCCACTTTGAGTGTCCAGACATATGTATTAGTTATAAAGTTATAAAGTTTATAAAGTTCATAAAGTCATCCCGATTATACTGTATTTTAGTATGCAATACTATAATATGATTACTCCCCGCGCCCTATACCTCGTGCCTTATCTTAGCCTTTGCATTTCACTGTTTGTTGTGTATACTGTTTCGTATTCTAACTTTCGCTATGGAAGAAATAAACACACTCGAAACTCAGGCAATTGACACCGCAATTCAGGGAAATTGGACGCAAGCTATTGAGCTTAATTCCAAGATTCTTGAGCTTGATCGTAAAAACGTACAGGCTCTCTTGCGTATCGCATTTTCCTATCTACAAACAGGCAATTATGGAGAATCAAAAAAATATTATCGTAAAGCTCTGAGACTTCAACCAAAAAGTGGAGTCGCTCATCAGTATCTTGAAAAACTAGAAATACTAGAACAAGGCACAGGTAAGCCCCAAACAAAGGCTACTTTTGATCCTCATCTGTTTATAGAGTCTTTTGGTAAAACCAAAATGACGTCTCTGACTAATCTCGGACAAAAGCAGATATTAGCCCAACTTTCTATTGGACAAAAAATGCAGCTTAAAATTAAAAAAAGAAGAGTTGAGATTCGCACTGATTCTGATGAATATGTAGGTACTTTGGCAGATGATATATCCAAACGCCTCATCCTCTTTATTAAAGCAAAAAGCACCTATACTGCATTTATCAAGGAAGTTCATTTTACAAAGGTAATCATCTTTATTAGAGAGGATAAAAAAGGAAGGTCAGTGATGCAGCATATTTCGTTTCCTGTCAACCTTCAAAAGAATATTGAACAGATTGGAGAGCCAGTTGTTGCAAATGGAGAACAGCATTCAGAAGAAGCGGCTGCAGATGAAGGGGAAGACAACTCTCTTACTGATTGGGAAAAAATGGTTGCAGAACAAACAGAAGAGAAAGAAGAACTGCTTGATATTCACCCAGAAGACTTGGATGACGATGAAGAAGAATAATGCTTTGTTTTCTTATTCTTAAAAAAAACTATTCTTCCTTTATATTTTTTGTTGTTGATTCTCCGCTGAACCTCTTCAGGGACATGTAAATCCTTCATGGACCGCAACGCCATGATGAAAGAAATGACAAGAAGAACAATGATCATTATTATTACATCCATATTTTTTTGGTCTCAGCCGATCTCAGCTGATTTCAACCGATATTAAACATTACTCCCACTCCTTCTCTGCTCGCCCCATCTCAATAATTATATCTGATACACGCCCTTTTCCTTTTATTAGTATACAGTTAAAAAAGCATGCTATTTCTTTTGCAGTAAGCGAAAAGCCCTTCTCAGTATTCTCCTTCACAATGCACTCCGTCTGTTGACTGTTGGCTGTTGGCTGCTGGCCCACATCAACATCCACCACCCGTACACCTTCCCCATCAATGACCCTACTTAGATTTTTTGCAGAAACATAAGAATTGGTATAAAGGATTTGTACCGTTTTATTCTCTTTTCTCAAAGATTTATGATAAAAATAACCTAAGTACTGTCGGGCAAATGCTACATCAGATAGTAATATAGTCTCCCCTGTTTGAACTTTCTTTATGTGTATCTCTTCAAAGTCCGTAAGATGTTTTCCAAAAAACTGCAGAAAAATATACATCCTATCAAAAAAGTTCCCATTCGTATCATACATAAATAACTCTCCTATCTTCGGGAGCCTAACTTTTTCACTCGAGCCATAATAAATCGAATCGCTCCGGGGAAAAAAATAGTAATCAATCATGGAGCCCGTGATGCGAGAAAATGTCCTTTTGAGTAGATCTGGATTTTTTTCAAGTGTTATGAGCTTGCCCAATGCGCCCATTCGATATATTCCATACCCTCCAGGCACTGCAGTCCGACTGTCTGCATTAAATGTGGTAAGGTAGTGTACTTCTCCCCCTTTTTCTAGAGAGTAATATATGGGCTCTGGAGAATATATCAGAATATTGATTCTATCTTCCTTTACAAAAAAGGCTGAAGTAAATAATTGACGCAACACTATTATTAGCACAACAAGGAAACTGAGTAATATGCCAATTTTGAGGATAGCCTTATGTTTTATTGTATTCATATTCCTTCATACTCTTTCTTGAAATACGCAATGTGTTTTATGATATCGTCTCTATTAATACGCTTCAACATCATAATTTTCTTAATAAGGGAGAGAGACGCTTCAAACTCTGGCTGTATAACCACATGGACACCTAAATTCTTCATTCTTTTATGATCGACGATGTGGTGCACACGACTCATCACTACAATATCCTTGTTAAGCTTTTTTGCGTTCATTACAATAGTTTCTTGAGCAAAACGGTCGGGAAGCGCCAGAACGATTGCAGTTGCTGCTTCTGCCTCAGCATAGTCAAGAATGTCGATATCGGACGGATCGCCGTAAATTATGTTTACTCCCAACGACTTCGCCTTTTCAACAGTGGCGAAATTATAGTCTATTGCAACAAAAGGAATCTCAGCCAGGAGAAGTGCTCGCCCCACGTGGGAACCTATTCGTCCATACCCGCACAGGATAATGTGATTTTTTATATCAAGAGAGTCAATGGTCGATTTATCTCTATCAATACGTTTCGTGACATAGGTGTGGATAAATGGAAGGAAAGAAGCTATACATTGCCAAAAAGCCTTATAGACCTTTTCTTTTTTTGATATAAGTGTAGGAGTAAAAAGAAGACTGATGAGTACAGTCGAAATCACAAACATATATTGCTCTTGTGTGAAGATTTTATTTGCATAGGCTACAGACATAAGAATAAATGCATCTTCATCTATCTGAAATAAATAGAGGGACAGATACGTTGAGAGTTTTGAATGAAATCTAAAAGAAGTAAAAATAAAAAAAATAGTAAACGCTTTTATTACCATTACGATACAAGCAAAAAACAACATGGGAAGGAGAGAAGGAAAGAGCACTCCCAGATTAATATTCATTCCGATATAAATAAAGAATATTATGGACAATATGTCTCGAAAAGGGCGTATCTGAGAGAATATATGATAATGTTCAGCGGTTTGCGCTACAATAACTCCCGCTACAAAAATGCTTATAAAGGGTGAGATATGAAGAAGAGTTGAAAAATAGGCAATGAGGAAGATAGAAAGGATAATAAATAAATTAAGCAACTCCCGAGAAAGAAGGGCAAATTTATTAAAAATATAGGGGGCAATCCTCCTCCCCATATAATATGCAAAAAACAATATGCCACCAGCAAAGAGTATGTCTATCAAGATTTTTTGTACTACTTGAATTAACGTATGATTTTGCCCAGTTAGCGAATTAAATATCACCATAAAGGGAATGAAGGCTAAGTCTTGAAACATAAGAATTCCCATTGCCATCTCCCCCACAAAGCTTCCCTCTTCTCCTTTATCCTGAATGATTTTTGCCACAATAGTAGTAGAGGATGAAGATAAAGCAATTCCTATTAAGAGACATTGAATAAAATTAAAACCAAAAAAAATACTTACAATACTCACAAAGATGGCTGACAACGTAAGCTGTAGTATTCCTCCCAAGAATATATATTTTTTTAGCGCGAGCATTCGATCAAACTGCGTTTCCAAACCAACCGTAAACATAAGAAGCAAAATACCGAAATAGGCAAAACTATCAAGAGACTGGTGATTTGTGAACTTACCAAAAAAATTTGAAAGAATAATTCCTCCCAGCATATACCCAACAATAGGAGAGATTTTATTTTTTTTAAAAATATATGCAACGATAAGAGGAACAAGAAGAAACATTGCTGCATTAAAAAAAAGTTCTGCTGGCAGTTCACCCATATACTTTTAGTATAGCGTAAATATTGTAGCTTGTAACTTATAGCTTATAGCTTGTAGCTTGTAGCTTGTAGCTTGTAGCTTGTAGCTTGTAGCTTGTAGCTTGTAGCTTGTAGCTTGTAGCTTGTAGCTTGTAGCTTGTAGCTTGTAGCTTGTAGCTTGTAGCTTGTAGCTTGTAGCTTTATAAGAGTGTATCGTTTCAAGTTTCAAGTCTCAAGTTTCAAGTTTCAAGTTACTTGCTGAGGGCTTTTTTACATTCAATACAAAATCTGGCTTCTGGAACAAGATCAAGACGTGCTTGAGGGATGTCTTTATTACATCGCTCACACGTTCCATATCTTCCTTTTTTCATGAGCTCAGCCGCAATCTTTAAATCTTCAAGTCTCTTTGTAGAATCTTTTATTTCCGCCTCAACTGTATCGTGTCCCACCTGTTCACGAACGTCAGTATCAACTGCAGCATTATCAGTAGTATGGCTTGGATCGGAGAACGGATCTTCAGTTTTCAGCTTTTCTATCAGAAGGGAGAGCTTCTTCTGCTCCTCCTCTATGACTGTTTTTTGTTTTGTGAGAAACGTTTTGGACAATTTGTTTGACATAAGTAATTTTTGAATTAATAAACGTTGTAATGTTTGAAATCATTAAAACTCTGAAATAATACACAAAATAAAAACAAGATGTCAAGAGCAAAATAGAAAACATCATTCCATCAATGGGGCTTTCAGTCAGTAGAACGCGCTTATCCTTAAGAAATTGAAGTGCGACATAGGTGAATGAATATGTGCCAAAAAAGAAAAATAGGAGTGCTCCTTTCTCAATTTTTTCTTTTCTTACATTAAAAAGCATCACAATGGAGACATATGTTCCAGCACCTAGAAGAATAGCTTTATAGAGTGCCAATGGATGCCTAAACCCCCTCCATACAATACCTGGCTCAGTCCCCGCAATAAATGCGCCAAGCTCCGCTATTGCAGAAAAAATAAAAAGCGAAGGAACGATGTAATCGCTCAGCTCTTGAAATTTTATTTTTCTTATAGAACATGCCCAAAACATCACGACAATACAACCTACAAGCATGCCAAAAGGAGAAATGCCCGGATATCCATTAGCCAATACATATTTTAAGATATTAAATCCAAATTCCTTAAAATGAATAATCCCATAAGCGACTCTTCCTATAATCAACGCCCCTCCAAAAGATAAAAAAGCAATATCAAATGCGGTATCTTCCTCAAATTTTGATATACGAATATGTTTCCAGAGAAAAAAGCATGCCCAGAAAAAGGCAAGCATGAGAAAAACGCCGTTGGTATAGATGTAAAGTGAACCGAGTTGAGCAAATAGAGGAAGCATAGATGTAAGTATACTGCCTTTATGGTATAAAATCAAAAATGTCATTGCGAGCCCCGCCACTGCGGGGCGTGGAAATCTTAATAAATAGATTGCATCGCTATAATAGTAGTCGCTCGCAATGACATTCTAGTTTATGTTGTAATATAGTACAATATCACTCATGACTAAACAATCCCCTCCCCTTCAAGTAGGATTTGACATGGATGGCGTACTTTTATATAACCCAGGGAGAATCATCCGCCCTTTTGTATCATCGATAAAGCGAGTATTCCTTCACAAAAAAAAGCTCTCATTCTATTACCCAAAAACTACTCATGAAAAGCTTTTTTGGCGATTTGTTCATAAATCAAGTATCTATAATGCTCCTGGTTTGAGCGAAATCACCAAACTGGTTACAGAGGGAAAAATCGAAGCATATCTTATCACGGCTCGATACAATTTCCTCGGCGCATCGGTACTCAACTGGGTAAAAAAAAATAAACTGGGAAAAACATTTAAGGGTGTTTTCTACAACAGTAAAGATGAACAGCCTCATGAGTTTAAGGAGAGAATGATAAAAAAACTTAAGCTTGATATTTATGTTGAGGATAATTTTGATATTGTAAATCACCTCGCGCAGACAACACCAGCTGAGATTCTTTGGATTTATAATGTGTTCGATCGAGGGACAGTATTTCCTCAGAAATTCCCCCATTTAAAAAATGCGATTGAATTTATAAAGCAAAAAGATTGTCACTTGAAACTTGAAACTTATAACTTACAAAACAATAAACAGCAATCAAAAAAGTTACAAGCTACAAGTTATAAGTTATAAAATTGAACATCCTTATCACAGGTGGAGCTGGATTTATCGGAACAAATACTGCTCTGTATTTTGGAAAAGCAAAAAATAATTCTATTACTCTTGTTGATAATCTCTCTCGCTCTGGAACAGAAAACAATCTTCAATACATAAGGAAAAATATCTCCTCTCCCCTCTTTTTCATCAAGAGTGATGTGCGCAAAACTTCATCCTATCTAAAAAATATAAAAAAAGCCGATGTTATTATCCATCTTTCTGGTCAAACTGCTGTCACCAACTCGCTAAAAGATCCTGCATCTGATTTCTCCTCAAATATTGGAGGAGGGTTTGCGCTGCTTGAAGCGATTCGTATACATAATCCAAATGCGGTAGTGTTGTATTCATCAACAAATAAAGTCTATGGGGATCTCAAGTCGCATATACGTACCAAGCATCCTCAAGGAGTAGATGAAGAAGAAAGGTTGGAATTTATCTCTCCCTATGGATGTTCAAAAGGCACCATAGATCAATACATGCAAGACTATTATCGTAGTTTTGGAATAAAAACCGTGGTGTTTCGCCAGTCATGTATCTACGGCCCACACCAACTAGGGGTAGAAGATCAAGGATGGGTGGCTCATTTTTCAAAACAGATATTAAAGCAGAAGCCTATCACTATTTTTGGTGATGGTAATCAAGTCAGGGATCTTCTCTTTGTAGAAGATTTGGTACGAGCGTATGAATGTGCGATAAAGAAGATTGATTCTTCTGCAGGGCACGTATTCAACATTGGAGGAGGAAAAAATAATAGTTTTTCACTCCATCAAGTTCTTTCGATTCTGAGTGAAAAAACAAGGATATCTCCACACATACAATATGAGACAGGCAGATTGGGCGATCAAAACTATTTTGTATCAAATAATGCAAAGATAAAAAAAATACTCGGATGGACTGTTACAACTCCATTTAAAATAGGAGTGCAATCACTTATCTCATGGCAACAAAAAAATATCCTCTAAAACTTCTTTTCTTTTCTCCCTACTTTTACCCATATATATCTGGGCTAACTCAGTACCCCTATCGATTGTTTACTGAAAGTGGACTGCCAATCAAAACAACTTGTCTGACGTTTAATCACTTAAAAAGTGTACCGAATAAGCAAGTCATTCTGAGCGAAACGAAGAATCTAACAATTATTCGCATGCCATTCCTCTCTCGACTTTCAAAGGGATTTATTTCTCCCCAATCCCTTATCTATTTCTGGAATGAAACAAAAAATAATGACTTAGTGATGATAAATCTTCCGAGTTTTGAGGGAATACTTTTAGCTCTATTTGCCCTTGTTCAAAGAAGACCTCTTATCTCGCTTCTTCACTGCGAGGTCCTTCTCCCCTTTTCAATTCCGAATCTGGTGATAAACTTTGTCCTTAATTGTGGAGTCTTTTTTCAACTTGCACTGTCAAAAAAAATTATTATATATACAGAAGATTATTATACAGATAAGCGGATGTATCAACTCTTTAAAAATAAAATGGAGGTTATTTTACCACCAATACATTCTGCCCCCCCTGATGCTATTTATCTGAAATCGTTGGTTGAATTACAAAAGAAATATACATACGCTCTTGGCTTTTGCGGAAGAATTGCGGCTGAAAAAGGAATTGAGGTGCTTATTGAGAGTATTACAGAGAAGAAGGATACGATACTATTTTTTGCAGGTCCAACGGGAAAAGATGTTATTGGAGAAGAAACGTATTTTAATACAATAAAAAAATTGTTAGAGATAAAACAAATTCCTCACATTTTTTTGGGAACATTATCGAAAGGAAAGCTTAGTGCATTTTATACAGCCATAGATGTTCTTGTCCTTCCCTCGCTGAATAAAACAGAGGCATTTGGAATGGTGCAGGCGGAAGCAATGCTTCAAGGCACTCCCGTTATTGCCTCAAATCTTCCAGGGGTTCGCGTCCCAATACAATTAACGAAAATGGGGATACTTGTTGATACACATAATATATCAAGTCTTAAAAATGCTTTGCAGTTGATATTACATAATAAACAGAAATATAGTAACCAAGGCCTTATTCACCAAGCGATAAAAATATTTGACTCTCAGAAAACATATGATAGTATCAGAGCTATTATGCACCAAGCTATCTCAATATAATAATGAATATAAAAGCACTCGTATACTATTTATCTTCGCTGCGAACTATTATTGAGGGATTTGGTAATTGGTATCACATTCCCCTTCTTGTATTTATTCATCCTCTTCAATTTACTTTAAAAAATGGAGGAGTATTTTTGGCGGATAATGTGATGGATATATGGACGTTAAAAGAAGTGATTCTTGATGACTGCTATCAAGTAGGCAGAGTTAAGAAGCGTACGTTGGTAATCGATATTGGTGCTTCTATTGGAGATTTTTCTGTTTTATCTTCTCTCAAATCTAAACAAGTTATTGCATGTGAATACGACGAGAATCGCCTTCTCTTACTAAAAGCAAATATTCAACTTTCCAAGAGAAGAAATATTGAAATTATCCCTAAAAAAATACAGGTTCTTGACTCAATTATCTCTCATACAGTTACATCGTGCGATCTCTTGAAAATAGATTGTGAAGGAAATGAATACCCCATTCTTCTTAACTCAAAGCTGACAACAATACGGAAAATACAACGAATCGTTGGAGAACTTCATTTTTTCAACAATGAGATGAAAGAAGACTTTACTCGTCTTAAAAAACGACTTACTGCAGCTGGGTTTCTATTTAAAACATGGAACAATCCTGTTCATGCTTCTATCTGCTATTTTTCCGCTACTCAATGAAAAAACATCCATTTTTTATACAAAAATACCTTGAAAACCGTCCCTCTTTTTATGCATATATTCGCCCCCAAGAAGCGATACTTTTTTATGACAGGATTACAAAAATGAAGGGACCTATCTTAGATTTTGGATGTGGAGACGGTTTTTTTGCAAGCACAATTTTTCGAAAGAAGTATATAGATGTGGGTCTTGATGTTGCTTCAAGTCGCATGAAGGAATCAACAAAAACTGGAGTATATAAACAACTTGAGGAATATGATGGGATGACGATTCCTTTCAAATCAAGAGTATTTGGATCAATCATCTCAAATTGTGTATTCGAACATATTCCCCACATTGAAAAAAGTATCCAAGAAATGAATAGGGTGACCAAAAAAAATGGTCTATTGATGACGACTGTCATGTGTTCAAGTTGGAGCGATAATTTACTAGGGAAAAAAATATTTGGAAAAAAATATACGGATTGGTTTAACGGAATTCAGCATCATGATTCTCTCTTTTCAAAAAGCAAGTGGACTAAACTTTTCACTAGTAATGGGTATAGGGTAGTTGAATCGGTAGACTATTTATTTGAAAAAGCTTCCCAGAAAACAGAGATGTATCATTTTTTTTCTTTCTTTTCACTTATTACTTATTTAATGTTAAGGCGATGGAGTATCTTTCCTTCTGTCTCTGAAAAAAAAATAGAAGAAATTGAACGTATAGTGAGAGAGGACAAAAATAACCCTTCTGCTTGCTTCTTTGTATTACAGAAAGCCTAAATTTTTCTTAAAAATAATCACCTCAGGATGATCATACACAGTGAACGCTTCCTCAGACCACTGATCAGGAAATTCGAGGGGAATACCCAAATAGCGTAAAGAGGGATAGGACGATATTTTTTTCACGAATGTAAATCCATATGTATTCTTAAACATACTCTTATAAAAGTCTGATGATAATGGATAGCTATTTGGAGCCTCACCTATGCTCCCCCACCCTCTATTTGATGTCATGATGTAGTAGTCTGCATTACTCAATTGATTATTGATTATATTCCATTTTTCCTTTGTATCAGGATCAAAAATATGAATCTCTATTCCTTGGTAATTTCTTGTTGATGGGTCTTGCACTGCAAGGGGAAGAGAGTCGTCCCAATATTCATAGGTTAGTTTGCTGTTGGGAGGAATATTTTCAAATATCCATTTTGAAGCCTCTACTCTCGAGTGATCTTTTGTGTAGATTGACATGAATGCGAGGGGCCAGAAAAAAATTACAATGTAGCATGTAACATGTAACATGTAACATAAGGGTTTTGATATAAGATTTATCTTTTTTGTAATAAATGAAAGACCGACTGCCGCGAAGATGGCGAGAAATGGATAGATAACAATCAAATAACGCATTGTTTTTGTAAACTGAAACGATTGATAGATGATGAGCACTATTACCCAAGCAATGCTTACCGCTATATATATGTTTTTTTTCTTCAGCAGCAATATAATTCCAATAATTGAAAATACAAAATAAAAAGGTCCCACTCCAAAAAAAATAATATTTTTCAAGGAAAAGCCATACGATTTTGAAAGCCACTGAATAGCAGGAGGAAAAAATCCTTGTGGATTTTCATATGATTTGAGAGTATTGAGACTATTTGTAAATACCGTACTGAGCTGAGGATTAAATAGATTGTTTGTTTCAAAGTAATAAGGAGAGCCGAGACGAAGGGCAAGATAAAAAAATAGTATAAACAATGTCATTCCCGCGCAGGCGGGAATCCAGACTCTCATTTTCAATTTAGACAATGATACGAGTTTTATTAAAATAAATGCCCCCACTAATGGTGCGAAATACACCGCGCTCACCTTACAGGCAAAAGCAAGACCGAGAAAAAGGCCGGAAAGTGAACTATCTGTTAGAACGTTCAAACGTTTAAACGTTAAAACGTTAAAACGTACTGCAAAATACAAACTCAGCCAACAAAATAAATTGAGGAAAGTATCTACGGTAAAAAAATGGGAAAGCTGAATGGGAAGAACGGCTATGGCATAAAAAAAAGCACTTAAATATTTTACACTGGGCGCCAGTTTTAGTTTTTTTTCAACCAATTCTACAATTTTAAATATGATAAGTATCACGAAAAAATCAGCTACTGCAGAAAGCGATCTCCCTTGCAGATTAAAGAACTCATAGGTGTCTTGAGAAAGAAGCTGAGCTGCCACCTTGTTAATAAGAATAGGAAATGTGCCATACACAAAAAAAGAATTTCCTTTGTTCACGGGGTTAAATGAAGACGCGTGTTGATCAAGATACGTAGCAATGGATGAAGGAATTTTGACGGCTACCCCCACCATGGTAAGAAATCGCTCATCTGGATGCAGGTGCCACCCCTGATCCCAATTATTGCCATACAGACGCAAAAAAAGACCCAGAAAAAGGATACAAAATAATACTATTTTATTTGTATTAAACACTGTTTTATTGTAGCTTGTAGCTTATAACTTGTAACTTTCAATTAAAACAAACACCCACTTTAAACAAGTTACAAGTTTTAAGTTATAAATGCTTACTCCTGCTGATCTGTTTTTACCTTCTTTAATACTCCCTCAAGACTTCTCCCCTCTTCCACTACTACTTTCGGTTCTCCTTTCTTGGGAAAAAGTGAGAGGACTACTTTAAAAAGATTTCCTTGTTTTTCTTCCTTTACAAAAAGCTTCGCTTTTGAAATATCCTTTTTCCTTGTCAGACGTTCCTTAAGCCTCTCGAAAAAGCCCTTTGTAATCATAGAGCTTTTAAGAGAAAGATTCTGTGTAGACATCTCCATTTTTGCCACAGAAGGCTCATAAATGAGGAGTCCAAGGAGGTCTCGAGTGGTGATGATGTCAATAGGCTTACTATTTGCATCGATTATTACAATACTCCCTATCTTTTTCTCCAGAATTAAATGGAGCGCATCTCGGGCAAAGTCATGAGTGCTTAAGGTAAGTACATATGATTTAAGAAAATGCTTCACGCGTTTTGTTTGAAGTGAAGATTTATCTGTGTTTAAAGCTCCCCTTTCCTTTTTTTTCGGCGCTATGAGAAATGAAATAAGATCGTAATAACTCAACACCCCTCTGAGGCGATTATCTTTGTTTACCACTACCAACTTTGAAAGTTTTGTTTCCTTAAAGATGTGAAGCGCTTGACCAATCGTCTCTTCTTCCTGAACTGTTATTAATGGTCGTTTCTTTTTATTAACCATTTCACTTATTCTTGTAGTATAGATATTGTGGGACTCATATGTACGCAGCATATTGCGAGCAGATACCATCCCAATAAACGAATCTTGATCATCAAACACGGGAAGATAATGTATCTTAGACTGAATCATCATTTCAGCAATCTTTCCTGCCGTATGTTGCATTTTAATATGAGGAGCATGAAATAAACAATGCTCTATCTTTATGTTGGAAGGGTGTGAAGATTTAATTACTGAATAATAAGGATTGACAACGCCCAAATATTTTTCATCTTTATCAAATATAAATGCGGCAGAGTGAGAGCTGGGTAGTCTGCTTAATACTGAAGATAGGATTTCGTCCGGTGCGGCCTTAATAATGCCATCGGTTTGCATTAGTTTTGATGTCTTCATATTTTTTTGATCTGTTCGAGCAAATATATAATTGATAATACACCCCACCCCGACGCTCCTCCCTTATCTGCATACGCTGGCCCTGCAATATCAATATGCATCCATTTTGCTTTTTTTACAAACTCTTTGAGAAATAGTGCAGCTGTAATAGCTCCCCCATAGCCCCTTCCTCCAATATTTTTCAAATCTGCAATAGTGCTTTTCATATTTGAAAGATACTCTTCATGCAATGGCAACCTCCAATATGCATCTCCTGCCTTTTGTGCATGAACAGTATATATTTTTTCAAACACATCGTCATTAGAAAATAATCCCGCAAGGTCAGTTCCAAGCGCGACCATACATGCTCCCGTAAGCGTCGCCATATCAATAATGTAATCTGCTTTTAGTTCTTTTTCTGCATAGACAAGTGCATCTGCAAGAGCGAGCCGTCCTTCTGCATCTGTATTTAATACTTCAATTGTCTTCCCGTTAAGGGCTGTGACTATATCTCCTGGCTTTATGGCTTTTCCTGAGGGCATATTTTCACACGCAGGCAATACGCCGAAGACATCAGAAAAGGCAGATACGTCAGGGCGCTGAGTAGCGAGATAGTCAAATACTCCCAATACCGCGGCTCCTCCCGCCATATCGATTTTCATATCCTTCATTGCATCACTGGGCTTGAGTGACAATCCTCCGGAATCAAACGTTATAGACTTTCCTACAAATGCAAACTTCTTCTCGCCGCTCCCTTTGTAATGAAGAACGATAAATGCGGGCTTTCGCTCGCTTCCCATTGCGACTCCCACAAATGCTCCCATTCCCAGCTTCTCACACTCCTTTTGATCCAAAACAGTTACTGATACTGCTCCTTTTGATTTTTTTTCAATCGCATGAGCATACTGTACTAACGTTTCGGGGTGTAGATGTGAGGCGGGTGTATTTACCATGTCTCTCGCAAACAGAAGAGCTGCAGCTGCATGCACTCCCCGAGAGACTAGTTTTTTTACCGTTTCAGTACTCTTTGTTATAAGATACACATCTTGAATATGAGGATGTTTTTTTTGTGATTCTTTTCCTTTAAAAATATCAAATGAATAGTCCCCCATCATTATACCCTCAACAATTGTTTGAATATCTTTTGGATGATTATTCACATACACTGCAATTTCGCTTACTTTTGCTTTTCGTGCAAGCTGGACCGCTTTACTTGTTTGGCTGCGAATAATGTTTTGGTCCAACGCAGATTCATCTCCTAATCCTACAACAACACTATGTGCTATTCCCTTTTCGGTGACACTCTCAATATGAATCAACTCTTTCTTCTTTCCTGAGAAATCATCCTTTTCAGCTTTAAAATGAATTATTTTTTGAAGCTCTTTAGGGAGATCTATAAATTTATTTTTTTCTGTGTGGGAGTAATAAATGTGGAAGGATGTGGGGTTTGAATATGTTTCTTCAATATGTATTGTTGGTGTCATAGTGAAACTATACCACAAATAATACTATTGACAAATGAAAGAAAGCAATCATAATGTACCTATATAAAAATGAAAGAAGAAATCAAAGACTCTGCAGAAACGAAAAGTCGAACTGCACCTTTAACAAAAAATAGCATAAAGAAAAAGGCCCATAATCATAATGAACTTGTTGTCTATATTTATAATGTCGTAGAGGACGAATGGTCTTTTATTACTACCATCTCCGACAAAGAAGAAAGAAGAGAGGAAATAGAAAATTGTAATAGTTCTGCTGAATGCTACTTGTTTGCAAACGCCGATGAAAATGAGTTTACGTATATTTCTCATAAGTCTATCTCCTCAGAATTCAAAAAGTATTTTCAAAAATTGGTAGGAGCTACAAAGATTGATATTCTAGTCCCCAAAATTGATTCCCATCTTATTTGTAAGGACTTTTATAATGATAAAGCGCTGTTTAATAAATTTATTAAAAAAGCAAAACGATATAAAAGAGTATCTTTAGTGAGCTATGCTACCTCCCCTCAATTCCTTGATTTGGCAGAAAAAATGAAGGAAAGAGGGATAAATGTCGTGACACCGGAAGCACCAGAAGTAGACTGTGCATGGACTGTTAATTTTTATGGAAGCAAGTCTGGTATTCGTCAACTCGCCCAACAAAGCACCGCTCTTGAACCAGATTTCATTATGCCGGAAGGAGTGATTTGCGTTGGAAAGCTGGATGCTGCAAAAATTGCCGCCAATAGATTCATTAATGATAATGGAGTTGTGATTAAGACGAATAAAGGAAGTAGTGGAAATGGAGTTTTGATTTTTAGAAGTGGAGATCTCCCAAAAAATTATAAGGAGTGCGAAAAAGCAATATATGCAACACTCAATAAAAATGATTACTGGGACCGCTACCCTATCATCATTGAAGATCTTATTAATGTGGATGTTAATAATGTAAATAGCTTTCCCAATATTGAATTTAAAATTCATAAAAGCGGAAAAATAGAGATGCTTTATTATTGCCTCATGCTCGTCACTAAAGAAGGGGTATTTTATGGAATTGATATGCATGAGGATGTTATTGGAGATCGTCTTGCTGCGCGAATCATCGATACGGGCTTTTATATAGCAGAGAGATATGCTGCAGCGGGATACCGAGGACACTTCGATATCGACATGATAACGACAAAATATAATCAAGTATTTGTGAATGAATCAAATACGCGAAATACGGGAGGAACGGATGTGTTTAAGGTGGCTCTAGAGCTTATTGGGAGAGACTTTTTCTCCGATTCATATGTTATTAGTAGAACTAAGTATGAACTAACACATATTTCTCGCCCAACATTTTCTAAAATTATAACTATATTGGAACCTGTCTTGTATAATAAAAAAACAAAAGAAGGAGTGATGGTAACTTCCGAAAATATCATAAAGCAAGGTCAACTTATTTATAATATTTTTGGAAACACAAAAAAAAGAGCTTACCAAATTGAAGTGGAGATGAAGCGTCTTCTTGAAAATGAATAATACCGTTATGGGGACATTCCCTATTTATATCTACAACCCAATCGAGGATGAATGGGATTTTATTTCTTCTTTTAACAAAAAGGAACAAAAAAAATTAATTCATGATTCAAATAGATTTGCCGATTGTTATTTATTTGCAAACGCGCTCCTTTCCTCTTTTACTCTTATCTCTCCTTTTGCTATAGGAGAAAAATTCAAAGAATATTTTGAGGATCTTAGCGACTCTCAATGCGCAGTACTCACTCCAAAAGAAAAAACTCCCTTTATATGTGAGAACATCGCCAAAGATAAAACTGTATTTTCATCTATCGTATCTCAGGCAAAAAAAGCAGGCTCCCTAACTCTTTACTCATATGTAATGACGCAACATGTTTTTGATTTAAAGAGAAAGTTTGATAGGGCTGGCGTTATTACCTTCCTTCCAGAAGCACCTGATGAAAAAAAATTGTGGACAGTTGCTCATTTTGGCAGCAAAAGTGGATTTAGAAAATCATTTGCGAGTCTTATGCCGCCAGGATCGATTGAACTTGATTACAAATCGGTGCCTGATAAAGCCGTTCAACTATTTGAAAATGGATCTGGAGTAGTTTTGAAAACTGATAAAGGAAATGCAGGTCAAGGTGTTCATATTATGAGAAAAAGTAAAGTGAAAACGAAGGAAAAACTTATACAAGAGATAAAAGATATCTTTAAAAAAGAGCCTTTTCTTAAAAAACACCCTCTTATTGTTGAGTCGTATATTGATACTTTCAAAGAAAAAAAGTGCCCGTTCCCCAGCGTTGAATACTTTATTCATCAGAACGGAAGAATTGAGCTTCCCTATTATTGCAATATGATTGTCACTCCAGAGGGAGAATTTTACGGTATGGAAATGCACAAAGATGTCTTTACAAAAAAAACAAGGAGTGCTGTATTGAAGATTGCTACGCAAATCGTAGAAAAATATCGAGATTCGGGATATAGGGGAAGGTTTGATATTGATATGATCAACGACGGAAAACACGTGTATGCAAATGAGTCAAATACGCGGACAAATGGAGGAACTGATACATATCTTATCGTAAAAAAATTAGTAGGAAATAATCTGTTTTCAAAACGATATGTACTGAGTAGCTATATAGATCTCCCAAAACATATTTCCCCAACGTTTGACTCAGTGAGAAAAATTTGCACTCAGCTGCTTTTTGATAAGAAAAAAAGTGTGGGTCTCATCATCAACTCTGAATCTGTAATAAAAAATGGGGGGATTTCATATATCATTGTTGGAAAAAATAAAACGGAAGCACTGAATCTTCATGAAAAATTAAAAACAACCATCACTCATACGTAATATCTCAGACTCTTATGGGAAATGCAATAAAAACAATATACATTTCAAATATTTTGGAAGGATACTACCAAGGATATGCTGCATTGAAATCAAAAAGGGAACGAGACTACTGGACTCAGTTTGATACCTACGACAGCAATCGAGCGCTTCTATACGGAAATGATAATAAGGTGGTCCTCACTTCTTCTCCTATTCATCCTCATTATTTTCGATATATGAATGAACTTATGGGATGGAAAAATGTCCATACTATTTGCCCAGCTCGTCCAACGTATTCAATATCAGAGGATAGCATTCATGATGTCTATTTAAAAAAAGAAATAGTTAAAATCATAAAGAATAATCCGGGAGTTGCTATAATCCCCTATCGACTTACTCCTCAGTTTCAGAAATGCATTCATTATTTACGGACATTACAACTTCATTTTGAAACGCCAGAAACAATCCCTGAGGAAAAACAGTTTATCCTGAATTACTTTAATACAAAGCGGGGATTTCGCCATCTTTGGCTTGTATCTCATGCTGATAATCCCCCCTATGTTCAAATTCCTGAGGGGTTCATTACACAAAATAAATTTGAGGCTTTGGATGCTGCGTGGTGGTTTGCACAACGAAAAGAATCATTTGTCATAAAATATAATTCTGGTGTACAAGGAATAGGAGTAGAGATTATCGACTATAAATCACTTCCTCACGAAAAGGTGGCATTTATCAAGTATATGAAAAATGTGTTACAAGACACTATGTGGGATGAACCGGTTATCATTGTGGAAAAATGCATCCCCCCTAATATAAAGGCAGCGAGCATTTCTCCAAGCATAGAAATATATATTAATCCGCAAGGAAAAGTATCTGGGTCCTATGCATGTGATCAAATTTTAGCAAGCGATAAACGCACCTATCGGGGCATCTACATCTATCCTGAGCTTATAACCGACCCTTCCATCATAAAAACGTTTGATGCGGGTATTATATTTGGAAAGAAATTAGCAGAATATGGATATAGAGGTATATTTGACATAGACCTGATTCGAGGTCAACGAAATGAAATCTATGCTGTTGAAGCAAACCTCAGACGAAATGGAGGGACACATCTGCATGAACTTTGCCTTTCGTTATTAGGAAAAGGGTATGGAAGCAACTATCATACAATGATAGAAGATATTCCTTTGAATAAGAAACATGGCCTCACCTATGAAAAATGTCAAAAGCTTTTTTCTTCTCATCTCTATTCGCATAAAAAACACTCGGGAATCATTTTTTCAAATCCTGACATACTTAAAGTAAATCTTCTTGCTGTTGTGGTGATAGCTAAAACGAAAAATGAGATTAAAAAACTGCGCAAAACTATTGGTGCTGTGTTAATAGACGTTATGGTCAGCGAATCGCTTTCTGAGCGGGATTGGTAAGAAAGACTATTTGTGTTGACATGGAGGAATTTACTCAACTCGCAGTTTACGATGAGCCTTGGGCTCAGAGTAAATACTGAGAGTTAGTCCCAACGAGTATGACGAGTCGGGGAACCTTCCAAGTGCAGTTAACGCTGTAACAGTATGTGAGTGGACCCGGAGGGATTTGAACCCCCAACATCTTCGATGTAAACGAAGCGCTCTACCGTTGAGCTACGAGTCCCAGGAGGTAGGTGGGCGTGGAAAGAATCGGACTTTCGCTCTGTTCTTTATCAGAGAACTGTTTTACCATTAAACTACGCGCCCTTGATCAATTTGTGCAAAATCAACTCAAATTATATCAGACGCAGCGCTTCTTCGTAAACTATAATTTTTCTGTGCACTTTCATCTTCTTGCTTTCGCCAGTTAGCCTCCCCTTGCCCTATGTTGGCTTATAAGCGAAGTGGGGGGGACTCTCTCCCATTAAGTATGGTATAAAACGTATGCTTGAGCTTTCTCCAATAATATAAACTCCTTGTAAAACACGTGGCACAGGTATTTTTATGTATATATTTGTCATGCTGAGCGGATTTCAGTACATGCGAAGGATCTTAACGCATGATAGATTCTTCATATGTAAACCTCGTCATTCAGAATGACATGTTTACCCTGAGCAGTTCGGCTAGGGCTCACTGTAAACTTGCCGAAGGAGCTTGTCCTGAGCTCGTCGAAGGATTCAGAATGACTAATGAATTAACAAATGTCATACTTACTATTATAGAACCAAAGTGGGGTTGCTTCTTTCCCTATTTTCTTTCATAATGAATATATAAGTGAAATGAAAAAAGACATTCGGCTACACTCAAAACAATTAGTGAAGAATTATTTTGATGCGATTTATACGCTTATCTTTTTTTTCCCCTATTTCTTTTCCTTTATTCCCCTTCTCAAGACGCTCTTTTATCCTTGGAAACATATCGTATCAAAAAAAGAAATGAGAGGATTCTCTTTTTCGGAATACTTTACTCGTCTATTTTTGAATATGATGTCTTCCTTCATAGGAGCTTCTATGAGACTGACTATTATTAGTTTTTGCATTATGTTTGAATTTTGCTATGTTGTTTGCATCCCTCTTATTACGATTTTCTATCTTCTACTTTTTCTTCCTATCCAGATATTTTCTTACCTCATAATACCCACCACTGAAGAGGTAAAAGAAAAAGCAAAAAAAATATTTTTATCGTCTCATTGCCTAAAAACAGAAAATAGTATTGTGGCAACTGAATGGTTTGAAGAAATTTGGAAAAAACAAATGGAGGAAAAAAAATGGTGGGATAGAAAGCTTCTTTTTTCTTATCCACCTCTTGCACGAGATTGGGCTGCTGGATACACCCCCACGCTTGACACTTATGTCGAAGATCTTGCGAGTGTCACCTATCAGTCTATCCCTCGTCATATAGTCGGTCGAAAGAATGAATTAGTACAGATGCAAGATGTTCTCAGTAAATCTGGGGAAGCGAATATAATTCTTGTGGGCGAAGAAGGGGTGGGAAAACGAACAGTTGTGGATGCGCTTGCACGGCTCATTTATGAAGGACAAACGGGAAAGCACCTTGCTTATAAGCGTATCTTGCGTCTTAATATGGAAAAAATTCTCACCACATGTACAGATATGAAGCAACGTGAGCTATTTTTTGAAGATCTGCTGAGTGAGGCGGCTGAAGCAAAAGGCGTAATTCTCTTGATTGAAAATATCGATAAGTACTGCGCTTCAACAGAAGGAAGAATCGATCTTACTATTTCACTTGAAAAATTTGCACGTCTCCCTGAATTGCAGTTTATTGGCATTACAACTCCTTTTTTTTATCAGCGATACATATTTCCCAACGAGAAAATCGGAAGACTTTTTTCTCGGGTAGATGTAAAAGAAATATCTAAACAAGAAGCACTGTCAACTCTTCTTCATATTATTCCTTCATTTGAAAAAACATACAGCTCTTCCATCCCCTATGAAACCGCCTCTATCATTGTTGAAAAAAGTGAATTTTATATCACCACTATCCCCTTCCCTGAAAAAGCAATAGAACTTTTGGATCAAACATGTGCTCATTATGCAAAATCACTTCTTATTATTCCCGAGTATGTTGATGCGGTACTATCAGATAAAACTCATATTCCCACGACATTGACTGAGGCGATGCGGGCAAAGTTACTACAACTAGAAACACTTCTTGGCGAGCGAGTGGTGTTTCAAACCGATGCAATTATCTCTCTGTCAAGCGCCCTAAGAAGATCTTTTATTCTCTTAGGCAAGAGAAAGAAGCCTCTTGCAACATTTCTATTCTTAGGACCAACTGGGGTCGGAAAGACAGAGACGGCAAAGGCGCTTTCATCAATTTTCTTTGGAAATGAATCCTCAATCACCCGATTTGATATGTCTTTATATCAGTCAAAGGATGATATTAAAGTACTCATTGGATCTTTAGAGTCGGGGCTTCCTGGCCTTTTTACTCAGGCAATTCGCGAAAAACCGTATGCAGTGTTACTCCTTGATGAGCTGGAAAAGGCCCATCCAGATTTAATAAATATCTTTCTCACAGTCATTGACGAAGGATACTTTACCGATGGATTTGGCAAACGTGTCGATTGTAAAAATTTAATCATAATCGGTACATCAAATGCGGGAGCAGACTTTATACACAAACAACAATCAGTGATGAATAAACTAAGCTTGGCAATTCCGAGTGCAGAAAGCGAAAATACAAACGAGGAGAAATCTCAAGATAATAATACTCAAACTAATCTCATCGATTACCTCATTGAGAATAAAATCTATTCCCCAGAATTTCTTAATCGGTTTGACGGGGTGGTTGTATATCATCCCATCTCTGACAAAGCACTCCTTCTCTTGGCAAAAAAAATGTCTACATCTATTAAAGATACGATATATTCTTTATATAAAATTCGCATTGAAGTAAAGGATGAAACATTGATGGATATAATAAAAAAACATTATAATCCAACGTTTGGGGCGCGAAATTTGGATCATATCGTAACTCAGGAAATAGAGGATAAAATTGCAACTCTCCTCCTGCAAAATAAAATCGGTGAAGGGGCTGTAATAACTTTGTAGCTTGAAACTTGAAACTAATAAAAGTATACTTTGTTCTTAAAGTTATAAGCCTAAAGGTACAGGTTACAAAAAAATATGAAGATATATTTCACTGCATCAACTTCTGTTAATGGTGAACTTTCTCCTTTCTATAAATCGATTATCACGTATATAAAAAATCATCATCTCACTCTTGTTTCGGGAGAACAGATTGTGAATAAAGAGCTTCTTGAAAAAGATAAAGAGCTTGGGTCCAGCATCGTTTTTGATAGACAAAAAAGGCGTATAGATGAAGCAGATTTGATTATTGCCGAAACATCTAAGCCGTCTCTGGGAGTCGGGGGAGAAATTGTATTTGCGCTTACCACAGGAAAGCCTGTATTAGCTCTCATTAACACCCAATTTGAAGATATTATTTCTCCCATGCTTGTGGGGAATCCATCTGATAACTTATTTATCGAACATTATGATGCGGATAGCCTTCGTCACAAAGTAAATGATTTTATCCGTCATATCACTCAGATCAAAAAAAGGAAGGGAAAATTAATAGTGATAGATGGAGCAGATGGATCTGGGAAAACAACCCAAGCACAGCTATTAGTAGAGTACTTAAAATCAAAACAAATACCTGTCAAATATGTCGATTTTCCTCAATATCATAAAACATTCCACGGAAAGACAGTGGGACGATTTCTCAAAGGAGAATTTGGAGGTATAGACCAAGTGTCTCCCTATCTTGCCTCGCTTGCCTATGCTCTTGATCGCGCTTCGGCAAAACGCGAAATGGATGACTTCCTTGCAACGGGCGGAATAATCGTTGCTAATCGTTATGCCACCTCAAGCATGGCTCATCAAGCTGCAAAATTTACCGACATAAAAGAGCGAAGTGATTTCTTAAAGTGGGTCTATGAACTAGAATATAAAGTACATAAAATTCCCAAGGAAAATATAGTAGTATATCTGCATGTCCCCTATTTGTTTGCGGCGGAGCTTGCACAAAAACGCGCAGCAAAAAAGGGAGTAGCACAAGACATAGCTGAAAAAAGTTTAGATCATCAGAAAAGATCTGAGGAAATGTATCTAACTCTTGCAAAGAAATATAAACATTGGAAGGTCATCGAGTGCATAAAAGAGGGAAAAATACTTCCCATTGAAGAGATTCAACAACTGATAATTAAGATTCTGAATTAAGACAAGATATTCTATCTATATTTATTTATCTCATCTCTCATTTTCTGCGCTTCATCCCTAGCTTTTTGCGCGAAGTCTTCGCCTTTTGATGCAAAAATAATTCCCCGTGAAGAATTAATAATCATTCCCCGTTTATTGCTATCAAGCCCTGCCTTCACTGTTTTCTCCACATCCCCTCCTTGTGCACCAACGCCAGGAACAAGTAGCGGCATATCTCCCACTTGTGAACGAATGATTTTCATCTCCTCGGGATACGTGGCCCCCACTACAAGCATGCAGTTATTATTTTTATTCCATTCTTTTGCAACTTGCTCAGCGACATATTCATAAAAATACATAGTATTGCGAGCGAGCGAAGGGAGCGCGGCAATCTGTGCGTTTTGAGATTGTTTCGTTGCAATACGCGATGACACGGCAAGATTCTGAAATTCGCCACTTCCTGGATTTGATGTTTTGCACAAAATAATACACCCTTTATCTTCTCTTTTTAAAAATGGCAGTAATGCTTCCCTCCCTAAATACGGGTGAAGTGTCACCGCATCAGATCCCAAATAGTCAAAAATATACTTCACGTATCCTTCATTGGTGCTTCCGATATCCGCTCTCTTTGCATCACATATCGTGACGATTCCTGGATATGTTGAATGGATATAATCAAAAGTCATTTTCAGCTCTTTCATGCCCGCCTCCCCCCGCGCTTCATAAAAAGCACTGTTTGGTTTATAGGCGCAAACAAACTCCGCTGTAGCTTCAATAATCGCTTTATTAAAGGCAAACTGTGGATATCTTTCGCTTTGCAATTGGGACGGTATTTTCTCTACGGCAGAATCCAGCCCAACACACAGAAGTGAGTTTGATGTGTCAATTTGTTTATTTAATTTTGAAATACTATTCATGATTGTTTTTTTAAACTCTCCAGATATTTTTTCCCATGACCAACACTCGTATTTATCGGGATATTTTTCTTACACAATTTACAATCCTTTTCATCGAAAGCCGATGCCTGAAGAACGCTTAATGCGCTAAATTTCCCTCCAACGACTTTTGAAGTTACAAGCTTTGGATCTCTGTTCACCATTACGCAAATGGCGACCACTTTTCCCCCCGCTGCTTTTACTACATCCACCACCTTTCGCACAGACCCCCCTGTGGTGGTTAAATCTTCGATAACTAAAATATTTTTTCCTTGTATTAATGCATCATATCCCCTGGTAAAAACCATTTTTTTATCTTGAGTCTTTTCTGCATACACTCCAAGAATTTCTTTTCCTTTAAGCTTTGAAAGGTGGAATGCAACCCATTGAGATAAAATAATTCCTCCAAGCGCTGGCGCTGCCACAACGTCAATATTAACGTTCTTGTATTTCTCTGCAAACATCTTTCCGATTTTTGAGGTCTCATTTGTATGGGGATATATTGCATCTTTGTTTACATAGACGCTTCCATGTTTGCCTGATGTGTATACAAAATGACTATCGGTAATAACAGCCCCTACTTTTTTTAAAATATCAATCACTGTTGTCGCCATATCTTATGAATGGGCTCCCCCAATAAAATTGTTAATATCTGTAACACCTTCCTTCTTCATGAATTCTCCCACTCCCTCAATTAACTGCCCATATAATTTGTATCCATGCAGATATACTGCCGACCCCACGCCAACAAGGGTAGCACCAGCCAACATCATTTCAATAACATCCTCTGCAGAGGTTATTCCGCCCATACCAAGAATGGGTATTTTTACGGCTTCATAGATCTCATATACTCGGGCAATTGCAATTGGTTTGATTCCCATTCCTGACACTCCTCCTTTTTTTGCGCCAAGAATTGGCTTGCGTTTTCGAATGTCAATTATCATGCCTGTTGCAACTGTGTTAATTGCAGCTATGGCATCTGCTCCTTCCGCTTCGCATGCCTTTGCAATTTCTCCAATCTGAGTGGTATTTGGTGATAATTTACAAATGAGGGGGATTTTTCCACTTACTTTTTTTGCAACTTTTGTTGCTTCTGCTGAAGAGGTAAGGCTATCTGCGAGCATTGATCCAAACTCCCCTTCTACGTTAGGACACGAAAGATTAAGCTCGATAGCGACTGGTTTATAGGGAACAATTTCTTCCACTAACTGTTTAAAATCTGAAATTCTTGCTGCAAAAACGCTTACAATCACGGGAGTCTTTGATGATTTAATAAAAATCTCTACTTCTTTCTTTGCTTCAACCAACCCGGGGTTTCTCAGCCCAACTGAGTTAATAAAACCTCCCTGATACTTTGCAACACGAGGAATAGGGTTTCCTTCACGTCGCTCCACTGTGATTGATTTCAGTATTACTGCCCCCACTCCCGCCTTCACTGCAATCTTGTGTCCTGGAATATCATTGATGATTCCCGAAGGAAGAAAAAGAGGGTTTGTAAACTGCATTCCAAAAAGCTTTACAGACATTTTCATAGACAATTAAAATAATTATTAATGTTTTACGTTTACAATCCTGCCCTTTAATTTCCATCCTTCAAATGGGGTCCATTTGCATTTTGTCTTCAAATCGTATCCTTTCATTATATATTCTTCATCCATATCAATCGTGACTATTTTATGAGCGGAATTTTTTAGATGGAGAATTGTCCGAGGTCCTTCATAGCAAAGTCGCACCACGTCTTTTATTGCTAGTCTATTTTCATTTACTGCATTAAGAAGGAGAGGAAGAGTCGTCTCAAGACCGGGGACTCCGAAAGGGGGATTTGCGCCTTCTTTTTCTTCTTTTGTATGAGGGGCATGGTCTGACTCAACAACATCAATATATTCTAAATTTTTCCACAGATAATCAACCTCATTTTTTTGCATAAGGGGCGGCTTCATTAATCCAAATGGTCCCAGTTTTTCCCCATCCGTATCCGTTAAGAATAGATGATGAGGCGTAACCCCACAAGATATAGGAAGCCCTTCTTTTTTCGCTTCAATTATCGCTTCAAGCATCTGCTGAGAGGGAATATGACAAATATGAGTTTGTTTTTTTGTTTTGCGGACTATGTCAATGAGAGTTTTAAAGTGTTCATTTTCGCTGTGAACTAAAATGGGTTTTTCTGATTTCCATGCGTTGTATACTGAAAGAAGCTTATTGACATTGAGAGTGAATCCGCCCGTAGTATTGTCTAGATATATTTTTAATCCAGCAACAAATGGGTATACTTTTTCAAACTCTTCAAAATTATTTCCCATTGTCCCGAAATAGAACAAGACAGTGCATACAGCTTTTTCTTTTGCTCTCTGTATTTTTTCAACTAACAGATCATAGGTAAAAATAGGAGTTTTGTTATTGGGCATGTCTGCAATGACGGTAAATCCGCCAGCCAATGCTGCAGACGTCCCTGACAAAAAATCTTCTTTTTCAGTTTGTCCCGGATCTCTTAAATGCACGTGCATATCGATAAGTCCCGGCAATAGCATTTTTCTCATAATTTTATTTCCCTAATCCCTAACCAACATACTCCCCCCAACTTTTAATTTTCAAATCCTTCAGTTCGTATTTATCGATTGCTTTTACAAAAAACCGAGCTGCGTTCAGGTCTGTGATAAGCGGGATATTATTGTCGATTGTTGCACGACGAATAAGGTATCCATCTGTCCCCTCTTTTGCAAACAGATGTTTATTATGGTAGTCCTGGCTTAAGTTGATTACCAGTGATACTTTATGATCTTTGATAATATCTACTACATTTGGTTTTTTTCCTTCATATACTTTAGAAACGAGCTTTGTCCTCACCCCTTTTGATTTAAGAAAATGATGAGTATTTTTTGTTGCATATAGGGTAAATCCAAGATTTTGAAGTCTCCAAACGCTCTCTGCAAAACGTAGTTTAAGCTCGTCTCCACCAATGGTGATGAGTGCTGATTTATCTTTTAGCGAGAATCCCGTTGAGATAAGAGACTTTAAGTACGCTTCCTCTGCTGTATCTCCAAAACAAGCTACCTCGCCCGTTGAGGACATCTCTACTCGAAGGACAGGATCCGCGCTTTCCATTCGAGAGAATGAGAATTGTGGCGCTTTCACCGCTACAAAAGATGGATAAGGAATGATATATGATTGTGCTTTTCCAAAAAAACTATCGATGAGTACTTCTGCAAAATTAACCCCAGTAACTTTGGAAACAAAGGGAAAAGTGCGGGACGAACGAAGATTCATTTCTATTACATAGACACAATTATCCTTCACCATAAACTGAATATTAAAAGGCCCTGTTATATTGAGTGCTTTTGAGAGAAGAGAGGCAATTTCAATCATTCGCGCCCCGCTGTGATACCGCACTCGCTCTGCTGGATAGACAATGGTGGCGTCCCCCGAATGAACTCCTGCGTGTTCTATATGGTTTGCGATGACATGCACTTTGACTTCTCCCTTTTGTGCTACCCCATCAAATTCCACCTCTCGCGCATTTGATATAAATTTTGAAATCATCACCGGATATTTTTTATTGATATTAGTTGCTTTCTGAATAAAGTGTTTTAAATCCGACTCGTTATAACACAGATTCATAGCGGCTCCAGATAAAACATATGAGGGGCGAATGAGCACTGGATATCCTACCTTAGTCGCAAATGACAAGGCGCTTGTCATATCGACAAAACTATTCCAAGGAGGTTGGTGAATATGTAGTGTATCAAGTAATTTTGAAAATTTATTTCTGTCTTCTGCTCGGTCGATATCCTCGGCTTTTGTCCCAAGAATAGGAATACCGTATGAATGTACTTTTTGAGCAATATTATTGGGCGTTTGTCCCCCAACTGAAAGAATGATTGATTCTGATCCCTCAAACTCATAAATATCGGCAACTCGTTCAAAGGAAAGCTCTTCAAAATATAATCTATCAGATATATCATAATCTGTGGAGACTGTTTCTGGATTGCAGTTCACAATAATAGATTGTTTTCCATACTTTTTTAGCGCAAGAGAGCTATTGACGCAGGTCCAATCAAACTCAACTGACGAACCAATACGATAAGGGCCACTTCCTAACACGAGTATTCCCTTCTTTCCCAAAGGGGTGACATCATTATGAGAGCCTCCATAAGTCATATATAGGTAGTTTGTTTTTGCTGGCACTTCGCCCGCAAGGGTATCAATTTGAAAAATAGAAGGTGTTATACTGTATTTTTTTCTGAGAGCTCGTATCCCTAATTCATCTGTTCCTACAAGCTCTCCAATGCGTTTGTCTGAAAAGCCATTTTTTTTAAGCTCTAAAAGTAAATCATGTTTCAGTATGTCGGTGCGAGAAGCTGCATGCGTCGTGGCAATTTGAGACATTTTGCCTTGATGCGCTTGCAACATCACCACCTTTGATTCTAATTCAACAAGAAGCTTAATTCTTTCTAAAAACCATGGATCTATTCCGCTCAGCTGATATATTTTTTTTACAGAAATACCTTTTTGTAATGCCTTAATAAGAAAGAAGAGTCGTTTTGAGTTTGCCTGTTTGATATGAGTTGTAATATTAAGTTCTGCTGGCGTTTTACTCATGTCAGTAATACCACTCACCCCTGTGTCAAGCATGCGCACGCCCTTTTGAAGAGCTTCTTCAAATGTTCTTCCAATTGCCATAACTTCTCCTACTGATTTCATAGCACTCCCTATTTTTTCGGTAGTCCCCCTAAACTTATCCATATCCCAACGAGGGATTTTGACAACAATATAGTCAAGAGCCGGCTCAAAATAGGACTGTGTTGTTTTAGTTACTTGATTTTGAATTTCATTCAACGCGTATCCTAAAATAAGTTTGGCACCAACGTACGCAAGCGGATATCCTGTTGCTTTTGAAGCAAGAGCAGAAGATCGAGAGAGACGAGCGTTCACCTCAATCACATAGTAGTCCATAAAACCTGTATCATCATGTTTTGTTAGATTCTTCGCTTTGCTCAGAATGACATCGTGTTTTGGGTGAGGGTTAAGAGCAAACTGCACATTACACTCCCCCACAATCCCCAGACTTCTCACTATTTGAATGGAGAGACGTCGCAACTCGTGATATTCATAATTTGTAAGCGTCTGGCTGGGAGCTACAACGATTGATTCGCCTGTGTGAATACCCAGTGGATCCATATTTTCCATATTGCAGACAGTAACGCAGTTATCATATTGATCACGGACCACTTCGTATTCGATTTCTTTAAAGTGATGCAAATATTTTTCTACCAAAATCTGGGGAGAAAATGCAAGAGCTTCAGTCGCTATTTCTTTATATTCATTCTCCGTAAATGCAACTCCAGATTTTTGTCCCCCAAGCGAAAATCCTGCACGAATCATCACGGGGTATCCAATTTCTTGAGCTTTTTTTAATCCCTCTTCAACTACACTTACTGCAAAGCTTACAGGAGTTGCAACGCCGATTTTATGAAGATGAGAAGCAAATTTTTTTCTATCTTCGGTTAAAATTATTGTTGAAACTGGGGTACCAAGCACCTCCACATTGTTTTTTTGCAAAATCTTTTTTTGATAGAGCTCCATTCCACAATTGAGTGCTGTTTGTCCTCCGAAGGAAAGAACAAGACCGTCGGGTTTCTCTTTTTCTATAACTTTCGTGACAAATTCCACAGTAACAGGAAGAAAATATACTGTATCGGCCAATTCGCTTGAAGTTTGAATCGTAGCGATATTTGGATTTATTAATACTGTTTGTATTCCCTCCTCCTTAAATACTTTAATCGCCTGGCTTCCAGAATAATCAAACTCACCCGCCTGTCCAATCTTCAATGCCCCAGATCCGAGAATGAGAATTTTTTTGTATTTTTTCATATAGTTTTAAGAAATATATCAAACACCCACGTCGTATCTACGGGTCCCGGCGCTGCCTCTGGATGAAACTGAACAGACATAAAGGGGAGAGATTTATGAATTATTCCCTCGTTTGTTTTATCGTTTCCATTGATAAACCATTGTTCAAATCCAGGAGGGACTTTGCCAATTGCAAACCCATGATTTTGTGTGGTAATAAAACATTTTTTTGAATTAACAAGCTCGCAGGGTTGATTTTGCCCTCGATGACCAAAAGGGAGTTTATATGTATCTCCCCCACTGGCAAGCGCCAAGATTTGATTTCCGAGACAAATTCCAAATATAGGAATTTTTCTTACTAATGCCTTTTTCACAATCTCAATCGTTTTACCTGCCATTTTGGGGTCCCCCGGGCCATTTGAAATAAGCACGCCATCGCATTTCACTCCCGCTTCGATAAAGTCATAATCCCAAGGAACTTGTACCACCTGAACATTTCTTTTTATAAGTTCACGAATAATATTTTCTTTTACTCCGCAATCGATGAGAACTATTGATTTTTTCCCTTTGCCATGCTTGGCAACCTGCGAGGTTGACACGTGGGCGACTAAATTTTCTCTATTAGGATCTGTGAATTGAATTTTTTCATCAAACTCAATCTTGATAAGAGCCGCTCCCTCATCTCGTATTTTTTTTACAATAAATCGCGTGTCGGCAATTTCCAAAGCGGGTATTTTTTCTTTTTTTAACCAGTTAGACAAACTCATTTTGCTCTGAAAATGAGAATGTGTGTCAATATATTGAGAGACAATAAGTCCACTCACCTGTATTTTCCCGCTTTCCCACGCGTCTGACTCCGGCACGCCATAACTTCCGATAATGGGATAGGAAAGCGTAAGAATTTGTCCCTTGTATGAGGGGTCTGTCAGGCTTTCTGGATAGCCTATCATGCTGGTTGAAAATGCTATTTCCCCTGCGACAGATTTTTCAAACCCAAAACTAGTTCCTTCTATTTTTGTCCCATCATGGAATATCAGATTTCCTTTCATAATTGTGTTATCCCAAAATTAAATTCAGTAAAGCCATGCGGATGTAGAGACCATTTTTCACTTGATCCCCCAAATATACAGATCGCGGATCAGAGTCGAGGCTCTCTTCTATCTCCCCCACGCGTGGAAGCGGATGCATGAGTATCATTTTTTTGTTCCCCTTTTCTGCAAGGAGCTTGGAAGTGACGACAAATGCATTCTTTAATTTTTTATACTCATCTTCATCTGCAAATCTCTCTTTTTGCACGCGGGTCCAGTACCAGAAATCGGCCGTTGTCGGGATTTCTTTTTGAGAAGATATTTCTATTAAACGAATTCCTTTTTTCTGTATTTCATTGAAAAATATTTTTTCAAGCTGTAATTGTTTGGGGGAAAGAAGATAGATGGTGTTGTTTTTATACAATGAAAGTAATTTTAATAGCGAATGAACAGTCCTCCCATTTAAGAGGTCTCCCGCCATCACTCCTGTTAATCCAGAGAGAGACTTTCTTTTCCGTTGAATGGTATAGCCATCAAGCAGAGCTTGAGTGGGATGCTCTCCAATGCCGTCTCCTGCATTAATAACAGGAATAGATGCTGCATCCGCTGCTCGTTGCAACGCTCCCTTTTCAAAATGCCTCATAACGATGGCATCCGAATAGCTCTCAAATACCCGCACAGCATCTTCAAGCGTCTCCCCTTTTATAGAGGATGATGTTTGGAGCGGGTTTTGGTATTCGATAGTCATCCCACCCAACTTCTTCACTGCAGCAGCAAAAGAACTGAATGTTCGCGATGATGGTTCAAAAAAAAGAAGCGTCACCAACTTGCCTTTAAGTATTTTGCTTGTTTGAGTAAATGAGAGAGTGCGTATTTTGTCGGCTAATGTAAATAATTCTTGGATAGTTTTAACGGTGAGTGAGTCGATGGAAACATACGACTTATTTGAAAGATCGGACTTCGGTCGTTGGTGCATAGGCGAAAAAAAACCCGCCTTGGGCGGGGATAAATGTCACTGATTGTTTTTAATGTTTTGCGGGAACTCCATTAAAGAGATATTTAACCAGATAATCGTCCAAATGTCAAAACTATTTACTTAAAGACTGTTGTATGGCACTCACAACTAGCTCTATTCCAAGGATATTTTCCCCTCCGTGGGGAAGTATAATATCTGCATATTTTTTAGTCGGCTCTCCAAATGCAAGATGCATCGGACGCGACATGGTGAGATATTGATTGAGGGAAAACTCAAGAGTCCTCCCCCGCTCTTTAATATCTCTTGATATGCGCCGCCCGAGACGAATATCCGCATCTGTGTCAACAAACAGCTTTATGTCAAACATAGTTCGAAGTTCTTCATTTTCATACAGAAGAATACCCTCAACGAGGACTATTCTTTGAGGGCTGGTCATAATTGTTTTACGGGACCGATTATGTTTCAAAAAGTCGTAGGTAGGAATTGCTATTGTTTTCCCCTCTTTTAGTTTTTTTAAATGGGTTATGAGAAGAGATGTCTCCAAAGAGTCGGGATGATCATAATTCGTCTTTCTTCTCTCTGTGATACTCATGTGTGATTGATCTCGATAGTAACTATCATAGGGGATAATGATGCATATATCTGTAAAAAATGAGGCTATTTTTCGGGCAACGGTTGTTTTCCCGGAGCCCGTGCCTCCCGCAATACCGATAAAGAGAAGTGTGTCTTTTTTCATATGGTTATTTTATTAAACCTAATGCTATAAAGTGTAATACATCCGTATTATACCCTGGTATCTTTATTCTTGTTCTCTCTATTACCTGTCGTAAATCAGGTCCAAATCTAAAGATGTCTATGGGAACTTCGTGCTGGGGTTTTACGAGAAGTTCGAGCGCCAAAGGAACGGTGAGGCCCGCTGCTGTTTTCCCCCCATTTGAGAAGATATGATTAAGGAGTTTTGCATGATCTAAAGGTTGTTTTATTGTCCCTAACTTTGTTTGAATTATATAATACTCAGGAGGAAGCAACTCCCCAGGACCATATTCAAATCTACATATTCCGGTCGTCGTAGAAAGATTAACACTCCCACTCAGAAAGGCGCTTATTAATAGACGTATAAGCTCTTCTTGTTCATTTTTTGTTTTTGGTTTGTGAAGAGTGCAGGAAATATTATTATTAGGATCTTCCAGAGCAAAAACCGCATCGGTCACAACGCCTGCCCCTTTGTCAAAAAGGTATCTTTTATTCATTACTCCTTCCGCTGCAAATCCCTTCTCCTGAGCTACAATAAGCGGGTAGGGCACTCCATCAACTTGCATAGGTCCCACCACTCTCACTCCATGAAGCTTGTGATATGCTTCTTCTGCATTTCCCATAGCTACTGCGAGTTCATTCGATATTAAGTGAGGGATACCTGCCTGTCGTGCATATTCTCCTTTTGGCCCATTGGTAAAAAGAACAGCGCCACGAAAAGGTTGAAATAAATATGAAATTTGCCCGGGTACTTCAATACGGTTATTACGGTTATTCGGCGTCACTAAATTTTCTAGCATTAAGAACACATTGTAAAAGAAAAAAGAAAGAATGCAAGTTGTGCTTCAAAGAAGAGATGTGGCGCGGGAGGGAGTCGGACCCTCACGAGGTTGCCCTCATTAGTTTTTGAGACTAACTTGTCTGCCATTCCAACACCGCGCCAATTTTCCCATTGTCATTCTAAGATATCCATCTTCCATGACTCAGACCTGCTAGAATACACTACCTAAGAATTATAACAAATGGAACGAAAACAGTACCCCCCAAACCTAGGAAGATTTAAAAAAACCATGCTGGTTGGATATGTAGACGCAATAGGAATAAAGCATCCACCTACAGGCCAGGCAAGGCTCTTACATGAAGAACGAGAAAATATTGCAAATTTGGGGTTTGTTTATTCAGTTCATAGCTCATATCGGCTATACGCCTTACTTAGGATATGACGATTTGGGACATCCCGCACTAGGAAACTGGATCCCATAAGACGGTCTCTTCACTACCTCTACTCATCCCAAACTCAATGGATCTTTTGAAAATTACCTTGTTGAAGATCGTTGATTTCTCACCAACGGCCTC
>Ga0194063_10000313_pt1 | contig 36185 bp, 33 predicted proteins | sample SepL3720m_MetaG_FD_155459 | JGI IMG/M metagenome (GOLD analysis project Ga0194063, IMG submission 155459) | Anoxic zone freshwater microbial communities from boreal shield lake in IISD Experimental Lakes Area, Ontario, Canada - Sep2016-L373-20m | ecosystem: Environmental > Aquatic > Freshwater...
ACCTCTTGATAATGCTTTTGAAAACGATATTGGCACGTTCGTGCAAGTGTATAAATTTAATAAAGCAGATAACGGCCACTAGAACTGCCATCGCGACCAAATCTATTTCTAATGGATGTCGGGACGGACAGTCGAGAAGCAAACGTTAGATGACATCTGTGTTTTTGTTATTGACATTTAGAGGTAAACAAATATAATAAGTAAAATAAAATTCTGAGAATATAATAAATAAATTTATGAGAACTCTTACAAAAACATTTTACGAAAACCTAGGTGGGCAAAAAAAGTTCGCCAACGCTACACAGATACAGGAACAAATGGAATCGGTAGTAAAAAAAATGGAAACACAAGTTAATAAATTCACCGAAACAAATGAGCCAACAAGTGGTGAATTATATGAGTTAACTCCAATTTCAGTATCTGATGTGGTTATTGATGTTATTCTGATGAGAACAGTTGTGTTTCAGCTCGTTCCTTCAGAGAAAAAACCGTAATCTGCAATCAAAATGATTATTATTAACCTGTTCACTTTTTATTTATCGAACAGGTTTTTTTCATATTGAAAATTAAATTCAGAATTTTAATCTAAGAGTAATCAAAAGCACAGACGAAAGTCTCGCAATACTCGATCACCTAACAGGACTTGTCTGTACATCCTAGCGGACGTCAGCCGAGTGGCAAACGTTAAGTGAGATCTTCTTGTAAGCGTAAATCGGAACTCTTTTTTGATTTTAAGAAAATGAGGAGTTAACTGGGAAGTAGAACTTGACTTGTGAAACAAAATATATAAATACTGACAATGAATTCAACTTTTATTTTTAAATTCATTCAACTATGAAATTAGTATCATCCGAAAACAAAGAACGAGAAGATAAACAATGATACAGTAAAAAGATTTTGCTCAATGATAAAGAATTGAACAATCCATGAAGTTTAGTTCAAATGATAAAGATTAAAGCCTGAGAAACAGCTGAATCACACCATCACAAAATTCAAACTGAAATTTTTTATTTGTTGAATGAAAATGGATATTGGATTGTGAATGGAGAAGAAATTCACCCAAAAATTGGAGATACATTAGTTATAGAGCCGAACGAAAAACATACAGTAATCAGTAGCAAAACTCAAGATTACATTTATCTCGCATTCAAAATAAGCTATGACAAAGACGATCTTTATCGAGATTAATGCAGTCTTTATGGTTTCATAAGTATGTTAAAAAAGGTCCCCCTTTCAAATAAGAAAAGACAATCAAAAAAGACATATCTCGTATAAAAGAAGACACAAACTTCGCTAATAACGCTGGGTCACATAACACCTACCAACATCCATCTCCGACCTAAATAAATTTCAGTGGCGGGTCGTGGCGTCCGCAGATCAGGAAACGTTATACGACATTTGATTAACTATAAAGTTTATCCCCTTAAAAAAACAATGTCAGTAAAACTCATTAAACACTCAGAAGGCTTGGTCAGAAAAATATCTGACTCGTATTCTGTATTAAACCTTTTAACAGTAAATGAATGTAGTACTATTAGTCTTTGAGAAAGCAGAGCAGAGAATCATGAGGAAATTTCTAAAACGAGTAACGATAGAGTTTATTATATCTTAGAAGGGGGAATCATAATAAATGATAATATCTCTGGAGAAAAAGGAGATGTAATATTTATTCCCAGCAATACAGAATATTCCTTCAAATGAACCTTCAAAGCAATATTAATTAACTCTCCCGCTTTCAGAAAAGAAAATGAAACAATATCAAAATTATAAGATAGGTAATAAAACGTTAGTTCACTTTTAGTTCATTCCTACAACAGAGTCTATCTGTACATGCTTCGCACGTCAGATTAGGCGCAGACCTTATTCGACAGCTATCTTCTGACTTAAAAAAATAAATCGGAACTCTTTTTTGATTTTCAGAAAACGGGGATTTAAACGAAAACTAATAATTGACTTTTAAAAGGGAATATGTATGATAATAATATCATTCAAAATGGGAATGATGTTTAAAAAAATTATTAAACAAAATTGAAATGTATATCTTATGAATTATTCATTAAAAAATGTTAATCCAACAGATATAATTCTTTGGGTTAACGAGGCAATTAGTCAAAAAGTCAGATTGGTCGCTGTTCTTATGCAAGAGCAATCACACGATGCCAATTACGAACCATATTATCTTGATAATGATGAAGTTGAAAAACAGTTAATCAAACTGATTAATCAAGATGATGAGGAATATGCTCTTAGGTTCGTTATTGATGTAGAGGCAGAAGTTGAGAAGGGCATCAATGAAGGTCATCCTGATATCAATTACAAGGAAGCAAAAAAGCTGTTTCCAAAAATAAAAGTATGGCCTTATGAGATAACTTAATGAATCATTGCATCAGTAATAATGAAGCGTCGGTTTCGTTTACGAGCCAACGCTTTTTTTAATGATTGAAAAGTCCAAACGCATAAATATACTTCATTAAGTAAAAATCCCCTTTCAAAAAAGAAAAGAAAATAAAAAAAAACAAATCTGACCGTCAGAAGAATTGATGTAAACCTGGTTTTCAAAGCTGGGTCGACTCACATCTGCTAGCATCCATCCTCGATCTAATAAATTTCAGCGGAATGTCGAGGCGCCCACAGAGTAGCAGTACGTTATGTGACATCTTCTGTCTGTCCCCTACGCATCACAAAAAAACTTTTTCGCCCTCATGGGGCATTTGGGGGAGACCTATAACTTTATATCTAAACTTTACTTAAATGTTTGATTCTATTATCCAAATTTTATCAAAGAAGAATATCCATGCCATACAAGTAAGAACTAAAGAAGAAGCGTGTCAGAGAATCCAAGAAATGCTTCCTCAGAAATCTTCCATAGGTTTTTGATGAAGTCGTACCTTGGAGGATATTCAAATTTTGAATGAATTGAAAAAATGGGATTATACCATGTTTGACAGAACAAATTTTCCTAAATGATCCACAGAAGCTCGTCAAATGATGTTGAATAGTCAACATGCTGACTTTTTCTTATGAAGTTGTAATGCCATTACTCAAGAGTGACAGCTTCTCTTTTGGGAAACAAATTGAAATAGGGTTGCTTCCATTATTTATGGTCCCAATAAGGTTATTCTCATTATAGGAAAAAATAAAATTGTAAAAACAGTGAAAGAATGATGTGAAAGGCTACAATATGTAGCAGAACAAATAGCCAAAAGATTGGAAAAACCTGTGGAAGAAATAATATGCTATAAGGTCATCATAGAAAAACAATGGAATAAAGATAGAATATTTATTATTTTCGTAGATGAAAATTTGTGAACATAAATTGGAACTTTAATATAAATCTCACCCAAATCTCGCATCCGCTCGCAAAAAGTTTTTCTTAGAACAACGTACAGATAAACAATGAAGGAATAAAATCTTCACGGACAAAGAGAAGACGCAAGCCTCGCAATGCTAGGTCACATAAAAGCTGCTAGTGTTCATCCCCGACCTAATAAATTTCAGCGGAATGTCGGGACGCCCACAGAGCAGCAATACGTTATGTAACATAATCGTGCGGGATTTAAAAAATTTCTGGGGTGTTTGCCCTTATATGGCAATCTTCCTTTGAAAAAGGAAGCAAAAAAAATATAAAAAAAATGAATTATTTAAAAAATTTATTTTTTATAAATGAAAATATCACGAAAACTTAATCACAGCATCTGGTTTAAACTCCTATTATTTATCCCGCTTTTCATGCTCTTGTGGATAATAATGTTACAATACGAAACAATTTGTAATTTTGGAGGAACATTAAGGACTGCAGTTTCTCTCAAAACATTTATTGATGCTTTAATACCTTTTAACATCTATATCTCCTACACCTACATACTCTGTCTTTTTTACGTTCCTTTTGCAGGAATATTGTATGCATTTAATCGCAGAATAAGTGCAATACAGATGATTTCTTTTTATATTTCTGGAATATGTATATATTTAGTTACTTACGCCATTTATTTGATTCTTCCAACTACAGCCCAAGGCGTTATGATTAATTCATTTAATCCACAAATATTAAATTATTGAATGTTCCAAGCATTACAAGGAATATATACAGCAAGTACTCCTCTTGGTGACTTTCCAAGTCTTCATGTAGCGCCACTGGTTTTTATGGGAATATTTCTTTATAAATACTGGCGTTGATTCTTTTGGATGTTCTTACCATTCGCATTTTTTGGCGCGATTGGAACAGTCTTACTAAAATTTCACACATTCGCAGGGCTTTTAGGAGGAATAGCGATGTGATATTTCGGTTATTATATAATATATGAAAAAATATTTTTAATATGTTTTAAAAAAATATTTTTATCTAAAGAAGAATCTATTGCTGAAGAAAAACAAATAACCCCCTAGGAAATAAATAAAATATAAAAAATTCGTACGAACACATAACAGGTTCTACACAACACGCCGCCTACCATATAAAATTTTAAGGAACGGCGTCTGCGTACTTACAGAAGCAAACGTTAGGCGACATTTACTTTTTACACAGCCATAAATGCCTGAAAAACTTAAAGAAACAATTACACAGGAAAATACACATTGGCAGAAACAAATAAGAAAACTAGAAACTCAACTTTATTCTGAATTTAAAAATGAAGATTTTTGAATATCTGATCCAAATTCAGCTAATATATATTTTGCTCCAACCGTACATTTCAAAAAAAATTTAATTACAAGAACAGACATTAAGAATTTCAAACAGAATCCTGAATGGAAAATGTTAAGCGTTGGAGCATGACCCGGTTATTTAGAAAGGTTGCTGATACATTTAGGCGCCAATAAAAACAATATCATTCTTGCTGACAAAGAATCAAGAGATTTACCTAATGGTTTTAAAACCGAGATTTTCGATATGTTTGAAGAATGGCCTAAATTCAAGAGTGGTCAGTTTGATTTAATAATATTTCCAGAAAATCCTGCAATCAATGTATGATATATACATTGGAATGACAAGATTCAGGCATTCACATCACTCTTTAAAAAAGCATTAAAATACCTAAAAACAGGAGGTGAAATAAGGATTACTGGAAATCCGACTTCAGAGGAAGTAACAACAGAAATTGAGCAGGGACTAAGAAAAGCTGGTTATAATGTTATGGTTGAAAATTTTCATAATAAAGGATTAGAATCATTAATTGTAGTAAAAAATAAAACATCGCCCAACACCTGCTAACACCAATCCTCGACCTAATAAATTTCAGCGGAATGTCAAAGCATCGGATCAGCAACAAAGGATGAAACGTTGCCTTACAAGCAAATAAAAAATTTATAATGTAATTAATAAGAGCGATGAAGTTTATAAAGCACACGGAAAATCAACTAAAGAAGACAATAAAACTCTCTGTACAACTACAGAAAGAGGCAGAAAGTTTAGTAAATCAACATAGAAAAGAGAAAACAATTCTAAAGAAAATTAAACAAATCTCAAACAGTTTTTGATTAAAATGTGATATCCAGTTTGATGTAATAATTGTTTCTGCAGAAAAAAAATATTTATTTAATTACCTTTCGGGAGCATTTGGAAATAAAAACCTACAGAAAGGTGCAAAAAAATTGTCAGAGTTCATGCATGACACTAGATTTACCGATGGAATACAGCACCTAACAGCTAGAGCAATTGGTGATAAAAATATAATAGATAAGGTGATATGTAGTTTAAATCATTTAAGTAAACTCGGGTATTCGACAAACAAAGGAAGTTTCTTTGCAGAAATAGAGTCCTTATGTAGTGATATGACGCAAAAATTAAAATCAGATAAAGGAGTGATTCTTGTCGGAGTTTCTTCCACAGAAAAATTAGAACCTTTTGATAGATTATTGGCACATGAGATATTTCATTTAGTCTTGATAGCCAATGGCATTTGGTTCCAAGGAATTAAAGAGAAATATGCAGATTTAGACGAGGGTTTAGCAATTTTACTCGAACGCAGATATTCAAAACGTCGAAAAGATATTGTAGCTTGATTTTGGGAAGAGAATCTAATGTTGGACAAAGACGCGAGAATTAAAAAAATTAAAAAAATGTACAATGATTTGAAAAAATGAGGCTCTGACTCATAAGAATATAGTATTTTGATTGACAACAAACATTCTCTGTTCTATCCTAGCAAATAAGTTTTTTCAAAAAGAAAAATAGAGTAAACCATACAATCGGTTTGATTTTTTATTAATTTGCTTTGATTGTTTCGGGGCTTATTTCACTCTTTGGTATATCTCATGAATCATTCAATTGTTCCATTAAATCAGTTATCTTTCAATCATTTTCTGTGTGTGCTTCTGCTGCTACAACCGTCATTGCATCCACATGGGCAGTTGTTGCTTGTGTTATCTCATCTGCTTTTTTATCAGGACTAACTTGTTCTCATTCTATTGGCTTAGAAGCAGGTGCCAAACCAGAATAATCAAAATTATCCTCTAAATCACTAATATAAGAATAACCTATTTGATGATCTCTAATTTGTTGATCAATAAGTCTATTCTCCTCAATTCTATCAGAATTTTCCATAATAATATGGGTAACAAATAAAGCTTACAGGTTAATTATATATAAAATCACAAAAAAAAGCAAATTTTTACAAATTTTATAAATATAATATCTGTTACTTACATGTACAGTAGTATGCGTAATAAGAAAAGTATGCTAGGCTTCAGAAACTTGCAAAATTTTCATTTCTACATATAATTAATATATACTTTACGATAGTAAACATTCTCTATATGTCTATTGGTACAATGGAAAAAGATAAACAAGTAAAAGAGTGATGAATATCCATCGCTAATTTATCCGAAAACGATAAATGAGCACTTTTGAAGTACGTAAGCGGAGAAAATTACATGACACCATGAGAGATACATACCGACAGTATAGACAATCCCAAGGGATTTTTTGAAAAACTCAATGCATTGTCCAATAGAGAAAAACAAAATCTTCTGGACGAGTTAGAAACATATAGTAAAAATAAAGAAAGGGTTAATACAGATCCAGAGTGACTACAAGAGCTAACAAACGAAAAAAAAACTCAAGAAAACATACAAACAAATGAGGTAAACAAGCTAAAAAACAAAATCAATGAAAACAATAATGAGGAAGTAAATACAGAACAATTGAAAGTATATTGAAGAGAAATAACTAGGATAATAAACGAAATAACATGTTTGGGGATACAGGGGATATGAACAACAGAGGAAGATAAAAATAAGCAAATAGAATGATTTTTAAAACAAATTGAAGAGAAAACCATCTCCAATGAACATAAAGAAAAAATAAAACAATTCATACAAAAGAGTATAAACAAAATGTATGTCATAAAAAATACCTATCTAGAATGATGAGATATCTCTCCGGAAAAGGTTCAGAATCTATTATGTGATATAATGGGAATCATAGATGAACAAGCAAAAAACGAATTGAGTAGATTTGTCAAAGAAAGTTGATTACAACTACAAGTTGAATTGAAATGACCCAGTCTAGTATTTCACATACCTAGAAAAATAAAAAAAATATTATGATATAAGATAGTAAATTCAGCGTATTGATTTGCTATAGTAGAAACACAATGAAAGATAAACGATAAAGAGATGTACAAAAAAATAGCTAAAAAATATCTCAGTTTTGGAGGAATAAAATGTACTGATAGTCAAATTCATGTTGAGGATCTAAAAGGCTCAGTAATTATTATAAATGCAGGAAAAGGACAATTCACATCAACAGAAAAAGTGGAAGAACACGAATATAAACATATACTCAACGCCTGATATTTAATGCAAAAAAAATGAAATGTATCAGACACATGAATACGTTTGGCTCAATGATATCTCATACCAATAGACACCGCTATAGACGAACTATTAGCAGGCATGGGAATAGAAAGTTTGACCAATGAGCTATGATTCTATAATTTTTATTTAGAAGAAATAAAAAACAAAGAATACGATCAAACAACACCTATCATAGAGGTTTTAGAAAATCTAAAAAAAGATCCTCAAAAATATGAAGAATACAAAACAAAACGAGAAACGCACAAAGAGAAGATAACTACATATTATAATTATTTCACAAATATAATAAAAAACACAGGATTAGATAAAAAAACAACAGCAAATATGCTGGCAGGAGAGCCAATAGAAAAACGAAAAGAATTAGCAGAAAAACAATAACGTAGTAGAGTAAACACCGACCCAAAACTACCTATTTTTTGGATAAAAAACATTTTCTCCATTTTTTCTTGTAATGAGATATTTTTTTTCTATACCAACAAACACAACATATAGTGTTAAAAGACAAATATAAAACACAATATATAGTATTTACAAAAAGACAAGCGCAAAAGTTATTTTATTGTATACCTACCATGAACATGAATCATATCAAAAAAAGAAATGGGGAAATTGTACCTTTTGAGCTTCAGCGTATCCGTACAGCTGTCACCAAAGCATACCAAGCAACCGACACAGAATATACAGATATCCCTATTGTGGTAGATGATATTCATCAGCAACTCCTCCACAGACAAGAATCACTTAGTGAAGGAACATATATCGAAGTGGAATACATCCAAGACATTGTAGAACAAACACTGATGAAATACGAAAGGTTTGAAACAGCCAAGGCATACATTCTCTACAGAGCAGAACGCAAAAAAGAAAGAGAAGTTAACCTTGCAAGCAAGCATGGGCAACGAGAAAAAAAAACTTATATGGTGACAAAAACAGAGGGACATAAAGAGGTATTTGATCGAAAAAAAATAAAAAATACCTACGACCACATAGCAAAAGAACTGATAAAAGACTGTCCCTTTGAAGAGATACAGCACAATCTAGAAAAATACATAATACAAGATATAGCGACCAGCGACATCATGAAGCTATTGATCAAAACCGCAATCAATCTCATCAGCATACAAAACACCAAATGGGAATATATAGCAGGAAGATTAGCAACTATCGATCTCTACAAGCAAGTAGCAAAAACAAGAAAACTTACTCAAGAACAAATATATACACCAAACAGTTATTTAGCTTTGGTCGAAGAATATATCCAAAACTGACTATATTATAAAGATTTATTAAACTACTATAGCAAAGAAGACATCTTGCAGGTGGGAAAATATCTCAGCAAAGAAACAGATATGAGCTATAATTACACAACAATATTGATGCTCAAAAAAAGGTATTTACTCAATCCCAATAAAGTATACAAAGAGCTTCCCCAAGAGATGTATATGTCCATCGGCCTATTTCTTGCCATACCTGAACCCAAAGAAAAAAGAATAGATATAGCGCTCAAAATATATGAATATTGCTCTACACAGAAGATTTCTCTCCCCACACCAACACTTATGAATGCAAGAACCAATTTCCATCAGCTTTCTAGCTGTTTCAAATTGAATGTTGATGACGATCTGAGATCAATCTATCACAATATCGAGAACATGGCTCAGATATCAAAATTTGGAGGATGAGTTGGCGTGTATCTAGGAAATGTAAGATCAAAATGAGCAGACATTAGATGAGTACAAGGTGCGTCATGAGGGGTAGTACCACGAATCAAAGTAATCAACGATACTGCGACCGCAGTCAATCAATTGGGTACAAGAGCAGGAGCGATCTCTATCACACTGGATATTTGGCACAAAGATATTTTAGATTTCTTTGATCTACAAACAGAAACAGGTGATATTAGAAAAAAATCGTTTGATATTTTTCCCGCAGTTAGTATTCCCGATATCTTTATGCAAAGAGTAAAAGAAAACAGACATTGGACATTATTTGACCCCAAAGAAATAGAAGAAAAAACAGGGAAAAAACTGCAAGATAGCTTTTGAGAAGATTTTACTACAACATACGAAAAACGGGAACAAAGAGAAGATATACGCCTCAAACAAACAGTCTCAGCAAAAGAATTATTTAAAACATTTCTCAAGTCCATAGTAGAAACAGGGATGCCTTACGTATTTTTTCGTGACACCGTAAACAGATTAAACCCCAACAACCACAAAGGCAACATTTATTCAACACAATTATGTACAGAAATTGCACAAAATACCTCTCCTTCACAATTTATAGAAGAAGTAGAAGAAGATGGAACGGTAAGTATCAAATACAAAGCAGGAGATACCGTAGTGTGTAACTTAGCATCTATCAATGTAGCCAAAGTACATACCACAGAAGAGATAAACAAAGTTGTTCCAATCGCTATGAGAATACTCGACAATGTAATTACACTCAACTATTATCCGATAAAAGAAGCAGAACGTACTGCCAAAAAATATAGAAGTGTAGGATTAGGATTTTTGGGATTGGCAGAGTATCTTGCGACACACAATATGATGTATGAATCAGCAGATGCAAGAGACCATGTAGATAAGTTATTTGAACAATATGCATACACAACACTCCAAGCATCAATGCACATGGCACAGGAAAGATGAGCATATGAATATTTTCCATGAAGCAAACGATCCCAAGGGATACTCTTTGGAAAAGACAAACAACGGTTAGTACAGCACAGCACATTGAAGGACCAACGAAGCACACTGATAGACGATATACAAAACCATGGACTCAGATTCTCCTATCACCTTTCTCCCGCCCCCAACACATCAACATCACTCGTGGTAGGAACGACTGCTGGACTACTCCCTATTTACAAAAAATATTTTATAGAAACCAACAACGTATCCCCATCAGTCCATGTAGCGCCACATTTAAATGAACAAAATACACGGTATTACAAAGAATATGTTCATATGAAGATGACAGAAGTACTGCACATGATTACCACAATCCAAAAACGGATAGATCAATCTATAAGTTTCGAATGGATGTTCAATCCTGCAGAAACATCACCTGTAGAATTATACAATTATTATATGCAAGCATGGCAAGAAGGAATCAAAACCGTATATTATGTCAGAAGCATGATTTTGGAAGTAAAAGAATGCAGTAGCTGTAGCGGATAATAAGTTCAAAAAATAACAATAGCTCAAATATCTTTTTATAAATAAAATAAATTACCATGAACAACATGATTAATGCATTGAATCGACATTATGCCACAAAAAGATTTGATACCAACAAAAAATTGAGTCAGGATAATGTGAACATTTTACTTGAGGCCGCAAGATTATCGCCTTCATCATTCGGATTACAACCATGGAGAGGTATCCACGTCATCAATCCAGAAACAAGGAAACAATTACAAGAACATTCTCGAGGACAAACACAAATCACGGAAGCATCAGACCTCTTGGTTATCGCAGTCAAAACAAACCTTCAAGCAAGTGATGTAGAAGAATATATCCAAAGTATGAAAGAAATAAGATCGCAAGATCTAGATAAACTACCCGAAGATGCAAAAAGCATAGAAAAACTTATGGAATATAAAAACATGATGATTGGTACTATAGAATCCAAAACACAAGAACAAATCAAAGGATGGAACCAAAAACAAGCATATATTGTACTATGAGTACTACTCGCCGTCTGTGCAAATTTAGAAATAGATGCCTGTCCGATGGAAGGATTTGATATAGATAAATACAATGAAATACTTTGATTGAATAAGCTATGACTGACAGCAACGGTAGTTATTACCTTGGGATATAGATCTAGTGAAGACAAATATGCACATCTAACCAAAGTAAGATATTCGAAAGAGAAACTTATTATTCAAAAATAATATTTATCAACTTATGCTTAAGACAATGGAAATGTGAGTATACAAACACTATAAGGGAAACACATACCAAATAATTGCTCTGTGAAAACACTCTGACACAATGGAAGACTACGTTGTATATCAATGACAATACAATAGCGAAGAATTTGGTAACAATCCCATACGAGTCAAATCCGTCGAGGAATTTGAAAAAGACATAGAAATAGACGGTCAGAAAGCAAAAAGATTTGTCTATCTAGGAAAGTAAAGAAGTATTTTTTATATAATAATAACTCAACCATGGAAAACACTACAATAATACAGCTTGAAAGCACGATTGATCTCCTCTCTTTTGATATTTACGATCCAACATCAGACACAGTAGGAAAGAAAAGTCTTGGAGATTTTACTGACAAACGATTAGTTTTATTTTTTTATCCAGCTGACTTTACGTTTGTCTGTCCAACAGAATTAAAAGACTTGAATACAGCTTATCAAGAGATTCAAGACACCAAAGCAGAGATTCTTGTCATAAGTACAGATACCGTCTTTTCTCACAAAAGATGGATAGAGACAGAAAAATTACTTGAAAACTTTAAAATTCAAATGGTAAGTGATAGAAATGCAGAATTGAGTAAACTATTTGGAGTAATAAATATGCAGAGCTGAAATGCGGCAAGAGGAACATTTATTATCTCTCCTGATAGAGTAATAAAATCAATAGAAATCGTTACCGAACCTATAGGAAGAAGCAGCGGTGAACTTATAAGAAAAATCAGAGCACTTGAATTTGTAAGATCAAACCCTGGTTTAGCATGTCCTGCAAGCTGGAACACAGGAGAAAAAACACTACAGCCCTCTATCAAAATAGCAGGTCATGTGGGTGAAGAACTTCAATAACCATTTTATATGATATATCAAAAAATGAACACATTAGAAACATACCTCAAAAAACACAAACAAACTATTGTCTATTTTTATCCCAAAGATGATACACCAGGATGTACAATAGAAGCAAAGGACTTTAATATACATAAAGAAGTATTCAATAAAAACGATATAGGGATAGTGGGGATAAGTAAAGATTCAGAAGCATCTCATTGCAAATTTATAGAAAAACATCATCTCAGTATTGATTTGATAGCTGATGAGGACCTCAGTTTGCACAAGAAATTTGGGGCACGAGGAGAAAAAAATATGTACGGAAAAATTGTACAATGAACCATTAGGTCTACATTCTTACTAGACCAAAAATGAAAAATAATAAAGGAACGACGCAATGTAAGAGCAAATGGACATGTAGAAAAAACTATAGAAGAATTAGATATCAAATAAAAAAATCCTCCAAAAACGAAGGATTCTCAGGTGGTGTTCTAAAAAGATGACAGTAATAAACACGTAAGTACATATGCAAAGTAGATATTGTCTCCTGTAATCACTTTATACGATAGTAAAGATAACGTAACTGATCTTCTAGTATTGGTGCTTCTAGCTCAAACGTACTATACAATTTGCCCTTACAGAGAAACACTACTTTAGGTGAATAATATTCTATTCGGTGATTAAGTTTTCGCTCATCTTTATTGTAAGTATACATAATGACATTTTTCGCTGGTTTGTATGCTGAGATATCAACAATAGCACCAGTAGCCATAATGATAAAGAGGATGTTTGGCATGGTAACTTTTTGAGACACCATAGCGCTAAAGGATTTATCGCACCCAATACAACCAGTCTCACTTACCAATACTATATAATCATAGGATTGTAAAGTGTAAGACGTATAACCGGATTGTTTAAGATAATCCATGATGCCCTGACCATAATCTTCCTGTATATCTATGTTGTCCGTACAACCACAAAATATAAAGGCAATCAATATAAATACAATACCGTGTTTCATAAATCGCTATTTTATTATTTTTATTTTGTAAATTATATACAATAAAAACAATAAGTAAAGGGTAATTTTAATTTTTGAATATAATGAAATGACGTTCGCAATAAACCAAATTTTCAACCCATTGGGCAATGATGACGTACAGACAAGAACCATCATAAAATGAAACATTACAGGACTATTTAATCTCAACAAGACAAAATATTCTCGAGCGAAATCGATGTATACGATGATGATAGGAAATTTTCGAGTACCAGAAAAAGTATCTGGATTAAATGAAGATAGTATTCAGTACAAACAAGAGCTTACTGAAGGAGAAAAAAAAGCCTATGATGGTATTTTATCTTTTCTCATTTTCCTAGATAGTATACAAACCTCCAATTTGCCTAATTTTGCAGAATATATCACTGCTCCAGAAGTACAGTTATTGCTAGCTATTCAAGCATATCAAGAAGCGATACACTCACAAAGTTATGCAACTATTTTGGAGAGTGTGGTAGATGCAAACAAAAGAGATCAGATTTATTATTTCCGAAGAGAGAATCCTATTTTATTGGAAAGAAACACGTACATAGGACAAATTTATCAAGACTTTATAGACAATCCAACTGATGAAAACTTTTTTAAAGGACTTATCGGAAACTTTTTGTTGGAATGATTATATTTTTATAATGGATTCGCATTCTTCGATACGCTTGCCGATCAACAAAAAATGAAAGCTACCGACAGAATGATAAGTTATATACGCAGGGATGAACTGACTCATGTAACAATGTTTACCAATATCCTGCGCGAGATCAAAAAAGAATTTCCTGCAATGCGGAATGAAAGAGTAATCTATGATATGTTTTCTAATGCAGTGGATCAAGAGATAAAACGAGCACAACATATCCTCGGAAGCAATGTAATGGGTATCAATGAATACACGACAGAGATGTACACCAAGCGATTGGCCAACAAGAGATTGTGATTGTTGGGGCTCCAAGCACTCTATCCAGAGATTACCGAAAGTCCATATAAGCACCTAGAGAGACTACAAGACAGTAATGGAGAAAGAACAAACTTTTTTGAGTCTACGGTAACCAATTACACACAATCAACAGCTATGCAAGGTACTCGAGACTTTTAGCAATATTACTAAAAAAACGAATAAAAAACAAGATCCTGTAGATTATAGGGGAAGAAATTTGTAAAACATAAATAATTGAGTATACTTATATTTGAATATTTACTTGAGTCTTTATAAATATGAATCTAGAAGACTTACAAAACGACACCAATAAAAAAGAAAAACTCTTAGCGTCACTAGAAGTAGTGAAGCAATTGATTTCTCCCTTATCCTTATCTCTTCGAGGCTCTTGAGTAGAAGTTCTATTGGGAAATGAAGAAATAGCGCTGAGTGATATAGATATTCAGATTATGGTAAATAATCAGCAAGACCACGAGATACTTGAATGAGTAGTAGAAAAAATGAAAAATAGTGGATATAATATAACAAAAGAACATCAAGCAAAATATGTTGTTACAAAATGAGGAGAATGCTTCGATATGCATATTGTAAAAAAAGAATGAGATTTTTATGTAGAACATAGTCAACAATGAGATTTCTTCTTTCCTCAAGAAGCATATAAATATGAATATGATATAAGATACCTTTCCCCAGAGATTATGTTATTGATGGCAAAGGGAAGTAAAAACAATAACGAAAAAAACATGCAACGTAGAGCAAGATTAGAAACATTATGTTCTGAAGAAATAACAGAAATATTGTGAAAAAAATTTAAATTTGTAAAAAACGAAAATAGATAAAATTAAGTGCTAAATAGACAACATTTCACTATATCAACAATTCAATGCTCAATATGTATTAGAAAATAACCGTAAAGTCGCCACCAACAGTACCACGAACCGTTGGTTTTTTAATAACGATTTGTACATCATATTCACCCACACGACCATGTCCTTCAATTGTATAAAACCTATCGGCAATAGGTTGAGGAAAAGTAAATTGATATTCAAGATATGGATAGATAGTGCCGGTAAATGTACGGAAGAGATTAGCACCACCAAACGATATACGTAATCCAGAAAAATCAGGTGTTTGGAATATATCTTTAAATCTTTGGGTTTCTATATCACCAGCATCAGCACCGACTACAGTATGTTTAGTAAGATTGGCGCCATGAAGAATAGGAGTAAAGGTATTGGCAAAATCAATAGTACCTGTGTCATTGATAATCGACTCCCTAATCACATTGTCGTTTGGCTCATCAATTTGCATGCCACTATAGTAGAATATTGCTGTAGTGGGGAATATTTTAAAACCATTGCCGTTATACATTCATTCCATAGACCACGATAACGCTACATCATCATCGATACCATCACCATCAGGATCACAATCACCTATAGAGCTATCACAAAGCAAACCAGCAGGTGATCATCAAAACCCATCAAAAACCTTGGGTGGTAATCTAAATACTCCCGTAATTTTATCACCAGAAAAATAGACAGGAACAGTCCCTCAAGAATAATATAATTCAGAGTCACTGGTGGCATCATAGGACAACAAAAACGTTTCTAAACTAACATATCAAATCTGATTATAATTTTTACTATCACCCGTAGGATAGGAAAGCATCGGATCAGAATTTCCCATTCATTTAGCGGGAATACTATAGGTAGTTGTACCAGAAATTACTTTAGCTCTAGAATCTATCGTCCACCAAAATCATTGATGGGTATCTGAAAGAAGTTCTGGAGTATAATCACTGAGTGGACCATAGATCGTAGTTCAAAGAAATCATCCTGTTCCCACAAATCATGGTAATCTATATCTCAGTCCTAATTCGGCTCTTTCTATCGAAGATACTGCACCATAATAGGCTATATGATATTGGTTGACGGTTCATAAATTTTGCATAAACGGAAAAAAAACAGAATAGACACTAGCCAATATTCCCATAGCAACTACAAGCAGCACTAAAGTAAAGAGAAGGAACATATTTTCAAAACAGGAATAGGGAACTTGGAACTTGGGAACTTGGGAACCAGATTTAGTTCCTTGTTCCTGATTCCTGGTTCCTAAAAGTTTATACGTCTATATTTGGTGCACCACAGATGTTACAATAAGCAAATGAATGAGCATAATTATTTCAACATTCTTTACACTTTATTTTGAGTCTTTCACCACAAGTAATACAACACACATATTCTTTGGGATTTAATGTGGCACAATTGTAACAAGGTACAAGATTGGAGGCACAAGCTTCTCTTCGAGGTATTCTATCGCTTTTGCAGCTCATAGGCCTGATAAGAAAATAGAGGGGCAATCACACAAGTGGGGTCAAAAAAGTAACAAACAGAATACTTATTACTTGGAGACTAAAACTATTCGTTCTATTGATAATATCCTTGGTTACCCATATAATAGCTACTACTCGCAAAAAAATCAAAAAAATGGCCGCAATGTTTATTCGAAGTGAAATACCACTTACACCAAACAAAGAAGCTAAAGTCCAAGAAGACTTATCAAGCACCACACCAACTCATGTACCCATAATCACGAAATTTAATAATTAAAACTTGATACATGACACATGATATATGACACATGATATATGAACTATATAGTTAAATGATCAAAAGGTTCTTGAATCCTGAATCTTGAATCTTGTATCTATTAGTTAACTTATTATTTTCTTCACCACTTTTAGAGAATCATCATATTTTTTCAAGCTATTCAACAAAAATGCTATTTTGCCTGGATTGGAAAATTCAGTTTCAAAAGCAACTAAACTCATATTATCTTGAATGTTTTTCATAGTTACCTGCAGAACTGGTATATGAAGTTCAGAAAATATTTTCATCATACCGATAAGGTTTCCTGATTTACTAGAGATTTTGAGTTCAATCCAAATTCTATAAATATTATCAGCATCTCAGGCCCAATGAGCTTCAAGCAATTTATCAAACGATATAGTTTTGGTTCATCCACAATGTACCGCATGGATTATAATACCATCTCTTCCTGTTTTAGCAATAACCTTATCTCCTGCTGTTGGTTTACATTCATGACAAAAATAATAATTGATCAAGACATCTCAATCCACAACCACAGATAACGTTTCTTTGAAATCTCCAACAGGCTTAGTGATAACAGATGGTTGTTTGGTTTGAGCAGTAATTTCTTTGGGATAAACTGATTTAATAAATTGTGAATAATTGTCTTTTTTATCCAAAATCGCGAGAAGTCTTTTTTCTATTTCATCCTTGGAATATTTTTTACTAATCTGATCTGTAGACGAATGAAACAAAGGGAGTCAAAATGTTTTGAGATGTTTATTGAGCTCATAGATGGCTTGGACAATAAGTTGTTCTTTTTGTTGTGATTTGAGAAATTTGGTCATATTGTTTTTGGCACCAGACGTATGAAGAAATTCCAATCGATGTTTATTGGCAGAATATTTATTTTTGAAGGTATTGATTTTGATAACATCTCACGTCTCTGGGATGTAACTAATAGGTTTAATCTCTCCATTGACGATAGCATGTTTAAACGAGAGTCAAATATTACTATGGACCGCAAAAGCAAAATCCAAAACAGTGCTACCCACAGGCAATTCAATCACGTCTCCTTGTGGTGTATATAAGAAAATGCGTTTTTCGAAAATTTCGATATTAAGATCTTTTTTAAATTGTTCCTTATCATCAATGGATGTATAATTATTGACAATTTCTTGTAGCTTTTTGATCCATTCTCCTTGTTGCTGAGAAACCTTGACAGGGGCGTTGTGCTCCATATATGCAAAATGTGCTGCCACACCAAATTCTGCTACATCCTCCATGTCATACGTTCTGATTTGGATTTCTATAGGAAAACGAAACATTCCAAGTACGGTAGTATGGATACTTTGATACCCATTAAATTTGGGAACAGCAATATAATCTTTTATTTTTTTGATCAATGGTGTATAATATTTATGAATGATTCAAAGCACCATATAACAATCACTTACCGTCTGTATAATCACTCTATAGGCAAGTAAATCCATGACCGTACTGATGTCTGTGGTCTTATATCTATTCTGAAGTTTTTCAAATATTCTATACGGACTTTTGATTCTGCCCTTGATATCAAAATGTTCTATCCCCTCTTTACGGAGCATCGTATCCAATATTTTGATTCCTCTCTCTGTATACTTTTCTCCTTCACCAAAATATTTTTTAAGATAATCAAATATATCAGTAAAAGCAGCGTCTTCCAAAACCTTAAAGGATCCATTTTCTAGATATAATTGATAATGATAGAGTCCAAGCCTTTTGGCAATTGGTACAAAAATTTTCATGGTTTCTTGTGCTATTTTTTGTCTTTTAGCGGGATTGGGATGATAATATAATGTCTGAACATTGTGAATACGATCCGCGAGCTTAACAAAAATAACCCTCAAATCACGCGCCATCGCAAGAAATGTTTTTTTGAGTGTTTCTAAATGTCTATCCTCTCATTTATATTTAATTTTGTTGACCTTAACCATTCATTCACAAAGTCAGGCAACTTCAGCTCCAAATTCTTTTTCTATATCTATCTCTGAGACATTACAATCTTCGATAACATCATGAAGCAAACATGTTTGGATAGTTGACAAATCTGGTTTGATTTCCATCAGAAACACTGTTGCTCTCAGCGGATGAACAATATATGCTTCACCCGAAAGCCTGACTTGTCATTGATGTTTCTCTGCTGCATATATATATGCTTTATGTATTCCAGGAATTTGTTCTTCTGGTAGATATTTTTTTGCTTTTTGAATAATTTGATCCAAGATAATATGAGGATCCTGATCAATAAATGGTGTATAATCAAAAAACCTTTCTAATTCTTTCACATCCATATTACACCGCTATAATAATAAATTTACACCCAGATTATGCTTGATGTTTGATGCCAAATGCTTGATGCACAATAGAATTCTCATTATGCTTCAGTCTTCATGCATGGTGCATCATGCCATGTATTATTCTCCTTTAAAATTGGTCATCACCCCGCAAAGTTGCACCTCACCTGTACTATCACCTATATAAGCCACCTTACTACAAAAACGAAACTCTTTTGCTCTAGGACTAGCACACAAAACAGTTCATCACGTACAAGCAAGTTCAGTTCATCACGTTATAGAAACATCTTTGAGATATAATCAACGTCATTCTATCTGTCTAAAATATCTTCCTTCACTTGTCGTTCATGTTCGTCAAGGACAAGAATCCCAATATCCATTTTTGTGACACAAAGAAAATCATGAACTACTTTCTATACCAGTATTCAAGTCGATTCATGGCACAAAAGGACCCGTCAAAGCAAAATATTCTTGTCCTCAGGTCATCAAACGTTGAAGTACATAAGCCCCAGAAGTAAATCGAAGATCATCAGTACAGATCTGATTTCATCATACATCATCTATCAAGGGATTGATTTTGAGCCAACAAGAATCTTTGACTCATGCTCGTCTCGTTCGGTTGGTATCTCTGATTTGGTAGACTGCCTCCATTCATTCTCTCGCGAGATTGATTGCAATAACCTTTTGTCTCGTTTTTTGAACATATTTCATCCCATCAGTAAGTACAACGACTACAGAAAGTAAGCCAACAGATATAATCACTATAATAACAAGCACTTCTCGTATAGTAAAGCCAGATTTCCTCAAAACAAATCATTTTTTAGTTGAAAAACTCATTAAATTTGATACATATATAAAGTCATGAATTATACTGTAACCATACCGGTGACTTTTTCAATAAATAAATAAGAAATTTATTGACGGATCAAGAGACCTCAAAACAGAAAACCATCTCCATGACAAATGTATCTTCATTTCACCCTATATGTACACTATGCGAGAATCATTTATATTTGGACTCACCCTATGAATAGCGATATGACCCATGTCTATGGTTATTATGTACCGTAGCTTCAGATGATGATATCGCCACGGATTAGTTACGTGATTATGAGTAGGACTAGCAGATTTAACCTACGCAATAATCGCCTTTACCATATGAGGGATGCTCGTCAATTATCTGCAAGACAATGTAATGGTGTTTAGAATAACAAGTGCATGTGTCTTGTTGCTGTTTGGAATATACATGCTCAGAAAAAGTATACATATGAAAGTCATACCCACAGTAAAAGAAAAAAACATATCGCTCATAAAAGATTTTACCTCAGCATATGGATTGACGATAGTAAACCCGATGACCATACTTCTCTTTCGATGATTTTCGTGACAAATAGTATCCAGTTCCACGACATTTGGTGCTATTATTCCATTGGCACTATTAGTATTTGTGGGAAGCGTATCGATACAATTGAGTATAGCACTGATAAGTGGACGAATAAAAAATAAGATAATCAATCCTAGCATCATAAGAAACATAAATATTGCTGCAAGTATCATAGTAATACTGTTTGCAGGTAAATGATTGGTAGGACGATAATAGTTTTAGATTGATAATATGGCTAATTATGACGGAAAATCTTATTACGTATGGCGTAGTCATACTTATAGGGATATTGGCAATTTTTTCGTTCACCATCGGAATAGAAAAAATGATAAAAATAATTTTGGGAAATTACATTTTGAGTAGCATTTGTCTCGCAGCCTCACAGTCTATAAGTCTCGCAGTAGTATGGATGCAAAAAACACCTGAACTGAAATTTGTATGATTTTCTTATGAAAAAATAGCCAACTTTTTGAACAATGGAAACATGACAATAGTGTTAATTCTCTATATAATTCTTCTCATAGTTATTTTTAGGACATCCAAAATAAAGATAGGTTTACCAAGTGATGAAGCAGTCAAAAAAATGTTGCAAATAGTATTTGTACCCCTCACCGTAATCAGTATGATACTCACCCTACAGATAGCAGTATTAGGAATAAATGGGATCAATATAACCGCATTATCAAGCATCGCAAATACGGTAGCAAACAATCCATATATGTTTCAATTCGTGAGTTTTACACCCATACGAATACTCCTCCACGGAATAATAACTATATTGATCACCTCAGAATTTAAAATCAGCGTAAAAACCGACCTATAAACAATAAAGAGAACAAAGAGCATCACCCCTCCATCATAAAAAAATTTTTAGAATCTGATATATGTATGTATGAAAACACTATCATTGGACGATTTTCTCCAACAACAAGAATTTCATATTGCTGAAGCAAGGGCAGGAAAAATATTTATCTATCCAACAGATACCGTATATGGAATATGAGCACTCTATACTCCAGAAAATATAAACAGAATCATAGAGATTAAAAAAAGTACCGATAGATGGCAACCATCAATCATTGTCCCTCATTTTGAACGAATACAAAAAAGATTTCCTCACGCAGATATAGAAAAGATGAAGGAACAATTGCAACAGTATCATGGAGTGACCTACATCTTTGACTACAACAAGCCATGAATGAGGATCATCAAACACCCTATACAAGAATTTGTGACCAACCTTGATGAATGATTTATTTCTACATCATGTAATTTGACAGGACAACCCACCATAACAGAAATAAAAGACATCCCCTCAGAAATATGCTCGAAGGTTGATTATATTATTGACGGAGGAATTTGATGAGGAAGGGCGTCAGTACTGATAGACTTTGTTTTAAATAAAGTAATAGAAAGATAGCCACCATGGTAAGGCCATTCCCACGAAAGAACGTCATTCCCACGAAAGTGGGAATCCACACTAAATAACTTTATCAAACAAATATGCCGTGAACAAACTCCTCTACAAAACAATAATAGAAAATACTGAATACAAAATTTCCAAGATCAAATGATCGATATTTATAGGAAATATTTTTCATATTAAAGACAAAGAAGATGCAGAAAAACATATCAAACAGATAGAAAAAAAATATCCTGATGCAAGTCATCACTGTTTTGCCTACAGATACGAAGTACAGATGAATTTAGATATCTTTGGTACAGCAGTGTATACGTGTAAACACAACAAAGTATCTGATGCGGGAGAACCAGTAAGTACTGCAGGTAAACCCATCATGAATATGATAGAAAAACATGGACTACACAACATACTTGTGGTTGTTACGAGATATTTTGGCGGAACTTTACTTGGCGTTGGAGGGCTCATTGAAGCCTACGGACAAGCAGCAAAAGAAGTCATCGAGCACGCCACAATCATAGAGACTGAAATTATGAAAACAGTGAAATTTAGCTATGCATTTAATCTGATGCCTATCGTAAAAAACCTCGTACATAAATATACAGCAAAAATCATCCATGAAACATGTGACACAAAGATGGAAAGCGAAATAAGGATCAACAGCTGATATGTCGAAATGTTTAAAAAAGAATTATTTGAAAATTCAAAAGGTCAGATAACGTTGTAACAATCAACAAACGATGGAATCCAATCTGAAAGAAACAATCCGGTATCAATGTTTTAAGTAAAAATATATATTACAAATATATATGACGAATAATGTGTCCGTATTCTTTTCCAACACCCTGAAAAGTAGATCTTCAATTAACAACATAGCACCTTTGTCAGTCGCCATCAACAGGTGTTGTGGTTCAATAATATGTTTCACCACTAGGATCCTGAAGAAAATGTCACTGATAAGAATACACAGACGCATAATTATCTTTTAATGAAAGGAGATTATTTAACAGGTGACCAGAAATAGTATCACGAAAATGATCTCTACCTGTAGGCAATGCCTCCAAAGCCTGCATATATTGATCAACAGTAGGGATAATCATGCCTTTTTTTTCAAGAATCTGATTTTGCTCACAAATACCATCATAATTAAGACAACTAACGGTTTCACCAGAAAGAGAAGCCAGAGACGTTTTAATTTTTTTGATTAATCATTCATCCATATCAGAAAACATAAACGAAAGAGAACCCAAAAAATGATCTCCAAAGGGAAGATTATCATTAACAATATTGTGATTTATATCATTTGCCTCAACAAACAGATCATATCTACAAAATCTGATTCATCCTATCTCAATATATTCTTCTCAATAATTGATAGTTTCAAGTTTTTTTATGTTTTTGGGAGAATCATTATTATTTTTAATAAGAAATTCAATAATATAGACCATAGTAAGCTTATCATCTATCGTCATATGAGGTTTGTTCAAAAGATGTCCATATTGTATTTTTTTTGTTTGTTCATCCAAAATGATTTCTGAAGAAAAACCAGGTTCCTTGATATATATATCCAGAATTGCCATCTTTTCCTCATCATATAAATCCGGTATATGATTGAGGGTATGATCAATGAATAACTGGAGTGTTCTTTTTTTATAGCAATGTACATATTCTTTATATGATGAATCACCAGATAAATGTAATGGTTTATCAGATAAAACATTTTGAATAAGAAAATCATCATAAAAAGAATCTGAAGAATTATCTTTACCATCATCATGTGAAGAAGGATCAACAACATTTATGGGTGATTCTGGAGGTATTTGTTCAATAGAAATAGCTTGAGTAGAATCATTTTTCTCAATGTTTTGGATAATACCACTGATTTCCGTTTCTATAGCATTAAGAAGAGGTGACAGACATTTGTTCTGATAATTGTCTATCTCTCATGGTTTTGTTTCATCTTCCATAATATACGATATAATTAATATAAAGATTTAGTTTCATCAATATTTTCATAAATTAATGTTGGAGATGCATACACATCCCAAGCAAAATCCATACCAGCATTAGTGTCATTAAAAAAAATCCTAAATGAATAATTTGGCAAACCATCAAAAACTCTAGATATTCTCAAATATCCAACCGTTCAAATTTGAAACCATGTACCACGTAAATCATCAAGAGATCATGCTTTAGGAAGTTCCAACAACGTAACCAAACTCATTATTTTTGCTTCTTCATTTGCTCACGGCAAATGAGACAACAAAGAATCTATGTCATCTTTACTACGTAGAGCATCTTGTTTTCGTTGTTTACGATTTATGGTTAAAATCGAACCCGTAGAAGTATAATAAGTAATTCATGCAAATCATGTTTGTCAGTTGGGATCAACATAACTACCATCATAAACACCCTCAGAAACCAAAGAACTTGGAAGAAGAAGTGAAATCTTTATCTTCATTCAAAGGATTTCTATTTTATTATCAGAAGAAACATGAACATTATTAAACAAAAATGTCTGTCAAGAGGGCGAGAGAGAATTATGAAGTTTAGTATATCCAAGATGATTAGGAAATGGGGAATCTATTCATTGCTTTGGAATATCAAGAACTACGGGGAGGGTATCAACAATATCTACTGGTTGTTGTTGGACAATATCTATAGGTAATTCTGGAGATGGTTGTTCAATAGGAATAACTGGAGCTGATTGAGACAATTCATCACTTTGATGCACAACGTCAGAAATTTGATCTTCTATAGCCCTCAAAAGAGGAGACATAATATTACTCTTGGGATCACCAGGTTCTGAAGTATTAATTTCGTCCATATACAATATAAATCATATAAATATATTAAAAACGTATTTGGTTTAAATGAGGAGCAAGAATACGCAACAAAAGAGATCATAATTCTGATGCATCATAACATGGCACACCATATCACAATTCTTTTTCTTGTGATCATGTATAAGCATTTACTATGGTTCTCACTTCATGGGCATCATTTTCATTGGCTCATATACCTATTCCGTAAACAATAACTCATAATGCTCTTAATTTATACACAATAGCATTTAATAAGTCTGGATTATCAGAAGCTCAATCTGTAGTAACAAGAATTATTTTTTTGATTGCTCAGGTTTTGATTGCTTGTTGATAGCTCGGGGGACTAGCACAAATTTCATCATAAATCTGCTGTAACGCCTCATAATCATTGGTTCATCAATCACAATAAGAAAGTCATTGGGTTACATCTAACCTATTTTCATCAGTCAATTTATCGCTTTTCTCTTTTAATTGTTTAATTCATCAGTCAGCAAAAACCCTAATATCAGTATCTATCTGAACTTTTTGTGATTTATTGGTCGATGTCCTTTTGATTTTATCATAGAGTCTCTTAATAGATTCCATAAGAAGGGTAATAGCATTTCTTTGGGCATAAAGTTTATTGCCACGCTGCATACTTCAGGAGAGATCACCCACAAGAGAAATATCAAGATGAGCAGATCATTTTTCTTTATGTTCTTTTTTTTCTCTTACATCACGATCAAACATTTCCGGATCTAGATTGCCATTCATAATTTCTACAATACCTTGAGTAATTTTTGGAATATGTAATCTATCAGCCTTATCCAAAGAAACTGGACCCTTACTGATTATACGAGTTTTTCCATTTTTCGATTGAATATTTTCAAAAATCTCCATAATCATATCTGTAGCATTTTTTCATGTAGTTCTATCTCTAATATTTTCTATTTGACGAATATAATCATCATAATCTTCAAGCATTTTTTTAACAATAGGCCTATCTTGTTTTTTAAGTTTCATAGCATCCAAACGAACATCCATAAGCTGATCTTTCAGATCTTTGTCAGAAGAAGATGGTATATTCTGGTCTGATTCTTGATGTATTTTGATAAGATCATCTATAAGTTGTTCCATGGCTTTTTCATCAAACAACTTGGGCTTATCTTTTCCATCATCATAATACGGTTCAAATGGATTATCTCTTTCCATATCTAACTTGGATTTTGACTTTCATCATACATCTTGTTTTGGAACATCTTTTTGTTGTTCATGGCCTTCATTCTGTTGTTTATTATCGTTCTCTGGTTTCTGACTAGTATCAGGTTTTTCAGTATTCTCTGGTTGGTCGCTGTTTTCCGATTTATCACTATTCTCCGGTTTCTGAGTAGTATCGGGTTGCTGAGTAGTATCGGGTTGCTCAGAATTTTTTGGTTTATCACTATTCTCGGGCTTCTGAGTAGTATCCGGTTGCTCAGAATTTTCCGGTTTATCACTATTCTCGGGCTTCTGAGTAGTATCCGGTTGCTCAGAATTTTCGGGTTTATCACTATTCTCGGGCTTCTGAGTAGTATCCGGTTTTTCAGCATTCTCTGGAGACTTTTTCTTGTTTTGTTGTTGATTATCTTGAAGCTGCTTCATAAAATCTTCTATTTGCTTAGAAACATCATCTTCTTTTTTGGGAGAAGTTTTTTGATTTTGATTAGACTGTTTTTCTTTGGGTATGTCATCATTATCATCATAGGTATGTGTATCTTTATCTTCTTCTCACTCATCTCATCATTGAGTTTTATTCTTATCGTCTTTTTTACCATCTCATTGATTTTTCTTTTGATCTTCAAGTTTCTTCATATCTTCTTCATAGAATTTCCAAAAAATAGGTTCAACATCTTTTGTAAAATTAACGACTCTCTCAAGAAGATTGTGAAAATATTTTCCATTTTTCAAAGATTTACCGGAAATAGATGGATATAACCTACTCTTACCCCATCTATTTTTTTGGAGATAATCCAAAGCTTTTCTGACATCATCATCTACAATACATTGTTCATCAGTGATATTTTGCTCTCTAAACAAGGCATAAACAAACTGAATATGCTTACCATCAGCAGTAAAATCAACATCACCATGTGTTTTATATTTGATAGTATCATGCCTAACATTTTCCAAAACAGGCGCATTTCTAGCAGAAACAACCTCATTATTTACATAAATATCTCTCATAACGTTTTCAAAAAATTTATAAGCTATAGATTTTTTTGGTCATAATGATTCAAACTTTTGTATTTTATGTTCACTATAATTCGTATAACCCTGAATATCCGATTTTGCTTCTGCCTCTTCTTGAAGATGAATCACTTCATGAAAAAGTATAAACAACACTTCTTCATCAGTCAGATTATATGTTTGTTTCATGGTATTGAAATTGACATAGATAACTGGATTCTTATTAACGGTACTCACCTTAGCAACACCAGACATAGTAGGACTATCAACGATTTTTATTCATATATTACGAGAAAAAATCTCAATAAATCATTTATATTTATTCATATCAAAAGATGGTGATAGTGGTGGTAATTGGTTGATTGTGACCATACTACAATAAAGAGAATTATCTAATTAAAAAGCTTACCAAAAAATCATTTGTCCTTTAATTTTTCTTTTTGGTCCTGAGATAGTCATAAAAATCGTTGATCATAAGCTTTATTATGATATTCTTGTAAAAGCTTTGCCATATTTGTTGGAAGAAGAAGCAAAGAACCATCAAGCAATTCCACAAAAATATAATTTTTAAAGGTTCTTGAAGTATTTTCCGTTTGCTCTAAGGCGATATCTTTAGATTGTGACAACAAAAGATGATTATTTTTTATAAACTTTTGTTTTTTGATGGTAGAAATGGTTTTAGAATCGGAAACAAGGCCACAAGAAGATTTACCCATGGTAATAAGGCGGGAAACAATACCTGATGCTACGGGAACTTCAACCATTTCATCATCCCATCTTTTGAACAATTTAGCTGATTCAAGAGTAGTATCATGCATTACTTTACTATATTGATTTCGTTCAAATGCTAATCCAAGGAGCAATCATAATCTTTCTCTTGTTTCTTTTGCTGTTTGAGAAACAATCATTTCAGTATTTGAGCCTATATTTGCGACAAATTGATCAAACACCTCTAAATCTTTTTGAATATCTCAAACTGACAAGGTAGACCAAGTACCATCCACAATAGCAGCACAGATAGTATTATTGTAACGATCTATATGATCATCAACAGATTTTTTGATAGCATTCTGAAGTGTATTAAAATTATCAGACTGAGTAAGGTCTATTGATCATGTTTTTTTGACAGAATGTGTAATTACATCAACAATATCATTGGGTGTATGAGACATTTTAGCATGTAAAGAAATAGTTTCTTGGATGGTAGAAATGAGTATAGGGACAGGTTGACAAGCCTTGGTATATAAAAATGATATTGCGCTTATGGAAAGTTTGTCTGATCTTATTTTATGAAGCATAGTATGTATTTCTTTTTCTTGGATCTTTTGTTTCATATCAGACTCACATTGACCATACAATCATTTAAATGATTGTTTACTAATATCCAAAATTTTGCTCATCAAAGAAGCGGGAACAATATTAGTCCAATCTTCTTGTATATTATTATCCTGGAAAAATGTATCTATTACAGAAAACACTTGTTCATAACTATTATTTTCAAGCAACATAGTAGTAGTCTGAATACAAGTTTCTGCCAAACTACTTATTTTAGTTTCATATTCATGTTGTTTCTCTGAATAAATGTTTTTGTTTTTCTCATATTCTTCAACCAAAGGTTTAGACCGAAGTGGCGCCTCTTTAAGCAACTCAGAAAGTTTTTGCTTTCCTTCATCAGGACCAAATCACAAAATAATATTAGCCAAAGATGGCAATATTTTTTCTAGTAAAGCTGTTTCTTGTTGATACACAGTATCCAACTGTTGCTGAGAAGATTTAGCTATCTCAATCCTTTCGAGATTATACAAATTTTGTTGAGGAATAAGAAGAAGTTTACCATCATAAGTAGCAATAGCACGAAATCATGTATCAGAAGATAATTCTTCTACAAGCAATTTTGTTTCACAGCCAGATTTTTTTCCTATATCTCAAAAATTATTATACACAGTATTATCGGTATATGAAGCAACATCAGCAATACCAGACACCACATAAAAAGACAGTTTATTGATTGATATTTCTTTGATAGTGATATTTTTTGACTGCTGTAGCAGATTCTTTCCCAATAATTGTTTGGTAGTATCCGACAATAAGGGAGATGATCTGAAGATCATATCACTAAGCAAGGCAGGGACATCATGATAATAAAATCACGAAGAAGTACGTAACGGTTCCAATTCTTTGACTTTGTCAGTCATTCAGCCCAAAAGTGAATCGTATTCCATATCATCTATCTTTCCTCAAAACTTTTGAACTAATGTATTTTGGGGATTGAGCTTTTCCAAAACCTTTATTGTTTCTTTTGCAGTAGTAAAGTCTTTTTTATTGAGAGATTCCTGAACTAGAGTTTCAAGATTTTTTTCAGCAGCTGGCAATGATTTGAGTATATCGTTTGCTCATTTATTTTTAGGATCCAAAACAAGAACTTCTTCAGCTTTTTTACTCGCTCACACAAAATCATTGTTTTGTAAATACTCCAATCATTGTTTAAGTATGTTTTCTATAATTTTTCCTTTTTCTGCCAATCTCTTATCAATCTCTCCTTGAAAGACGAGAGAATCAGAATCCAAAGACAGCGCCTCATACAAAAGATCTATAGACTCATTTAATTTTCATTGTGTCCAAAGTTGTTGAGATTCTTTGTATAGTGTCAATTGTTTATCCCAAACCCTTTTGATATCAGTATAAATTGTTGCTATATCAAAATCAGCTGAATCAAATCGTTTAATACCTTTGAGCACATCTAAACATTGTTTGATATCTTTGGGCATAGAATCAAAAGTATCATAAGAAAATTGTTTATCATGTCGCAAAAGTTTGAGAATGGTACTTATTAAATCTTTTTTTTGCTGAAAAGTAGGTTCCCAATCAGTATCTTCTCACAATAAATCATAGAGACTAGTAACCTGAGTTTCCAAACGTCCATGCAAATGATGGTCAATATATTTTTCCAAGATTCATGGCATAGTAGTATCGAAGAAATCCTTAAATTTAATTTGCTGATTACTACTAGGAAGATCTGCTATATTTCTAACATCATAAGGATCCATCAATGCTACCTCATAAGGATCGATAAAATTGACAGTAGCTTGTTTAGATTTGGTAGATTTGGTAATATCTATTATCAAACATTCGCCCAAAACTTCTTGAGTAAAATCCGAATTTCTTTCCAAAATCAAGGGAATGTGCTGTTTTCAAATAAGTTTTTTTTGATTAAAAATAGTGAGAAGAATTTTTCTATCTTCTATGGAGTATTGGGTATTTGTGACAAATTTTATAAGTTGTTTTTGGAGATATTCATCAAAAGCTTCATCGTCCATACCATAGTTTTTGATGAGTTTCAAAAAATTTCATACATCCATGACTGCTTTTTTTAACCAAAAATCTCTTTGTCAATTGATACAAATTTCAGATCATTTACCACTAAAGTTTTCTTCTATATGTTTAAGCGCTTCTATCAATTTAAGATACAAAGAATTATTAGCTTCGAGATCAGATTTATCAACACCAGCAATAAATCATTCATCATCCATCAAAGCAATCAAACCAAGATCATATGTTTCATCCTTGGAAAAATATGTTGCCTCTATTCAGCTAAAAAGCCTAATCATGGCAGCATCCAAAGCCTCCCTGGCTTCAGCATATTTTTCTCATAAGTTAGCAGTTGCAATGACTGCATTAGTTCTAATATCTATTTCTTCTCATTGTCATTCTTGAGGACTATAGGTATTCCCAGCCTTGAGCGTATACATATGTTTTGTTCTCATCAACACATCATTTGGAGTTAAGTTGATTTCATCAAATATAGGAATTTTTCATTCCTGAAAAGCTTTGAGCAATTTTCCTAGATTGGTAATGGTTTTTTTTCCATCCAATCAAAGTTTAGCGATAATATCTCCAACATTCAATCAAGAATTTCAAGATAAGACGTGCACGAGATCAGGCTTAAATCTTACAGCTTTTTGTATCGATAGATTATTTTTCGTAGATAACATTTTTTTGATATTAACGTGTTTCAATAAATCACCCAAAATCAACTTATGATCTTGTGTAATAATAGACGAGTCAAGTCATAGCTTTTGAAGAAGAAAATCTTCAGATTTTCAAGTAAATTGAGCAAAAAGCTTTAATTGATCAGAATCAGTACGTAATTCATTTAATAATGCTTCGGTAACAACAAAATTACTAAAATATCTCTCTTGTAAGGATTGAGAAACTTTAACCGCAAGGACGGTTTTTCACGTACCTGTATGTCATGAAATAAGAACAGAATTACCATCCACAACTTCCTCATAAATCTCATCCATAATTTTTTGTCTGGAAGGAAGCATAACAAATCATTTCTTTCGCTGTTGTTTATAGTTTTTTAATTGTTCTGATCTATAAACCAATGCAAGTTCTCTGGAAGATGTCAGTAATGTTGTTTTCTGTTCTTCGAGTTGGCTATTCTGTAATCTTTTCATTTTGATAAGTTTTTCTTCCTTATGATTAATATCTGGTCTTCATTCGAAATATGCTTTGGATCTTATATCCCATATAATACTTTTGTTTTTATCTATTTTAAAATCAACATCTTGAATATGTGGCAATTGTTTATATCATTCCATCAAGGAAACGATATGTTCATATCTAGAAGATATTTCTTGTTCTATCAAATTAGCCAATTCTTTTTGACTGAAATGACTAATCATAACATTCATGTCATCAAAAAACGAATCTGACTGATCAAGAAGCGAAGATACATCATTCGTAGCATCATATTCCAAATCTGCTAAAGTAGGAATTTTTCATCATGAAGAGATAATACGTTTTATTTTTTTATCTAAAAACTCTTTGAGATAGAGAAACGATTTAATTTTTGCACGCATCTTTAACTGAGCAAGAAAGTTCTTTATATCTCTTTGTGTAGCACTATCTAGTTTTTCTCATGAAGAAAGCACAATAGAAATGTTTTTCCTACTAAGCTTAATATCCTTGGATGCTTGTTCAAGTATTTTGATATCAGTTATATATGAACTAAGTGCCTTTTTATAAGCAGGAATCAAAACCTTTTTCATAGCAGAAACTCAAAACTCTACTAGAAGATCTTGAGGGGTATGTTGAGTTAAAACACCAGTCGTTTTCATAATAATACACTATATAAATAAAAACATGATTATTCTTTTCCTATAACAAAATTGATACTTTCTGAATTATCAGCAATCATCTTGGTAATTTCTTTTTCTTCATCTAATATGGTTTTTAGCTTTTTAATAACATGTTCATCACTGATACCGTATTCTCTAAGCAACTTGAGAAAAGCAAAGAACTGTTTTTGTTCAATAGTATATTCTTCCCCACGTAAAACAGCGCCAGAAATATCAAGACGTCAACTTCTCTCCTTCCAGTTGATCTTTTTCTTCCATTCATCCAAAAGAGGACTATGATAATTGAGTTCCAAAAGATCATCGTCTATGGACATTTTAGGTCATCTTTTAGAAATTGTAGTTCTTTCGGTTCTTTCAAAAGCTTCCACAATATCAGGAGTCAAAGAACGTAATCTCTTAGCATACTCAGGACCAGTTTTGGGTACTTCATCAAGTTCATTGTCTCAAATAGTTTTTGGATAGCGAGGTGTCATAGTGATAATAAATAAATAAAACATAAAAATTATCTGCCCACATAGGCAGCATGCACATCTTCAAATGAAAACATAGGACCATATTTATCATGAATAAACTGTTCTATGCGTTCAATAGATGGATTTCCATTATCGTCTTGTTCGAGTAATACATATCAAATTTCATCTTTAATCACCGGATATATCGATGCAAGTTTTTGTAATTCATCAAAATACTCTTGCTCACGTTCTGGATCTAAATTTATAAGAAATGTGAGCATAGATTGATTATTTCCTATTTTTTTACTAAATTGACGAACATATTTGATAAGTATGGATTTACGATTAGCATCAATCTTACCATGTACATGCAAAAGTTTGATATATTCCACAAAATACAATTCATAAATAGTATCTAATATATTTCATTTCCAGATGAGAGACACATTCTTCTCAGGAGTGATACCTAGTTGTTGTATTCAAGCAGAATTGGGATCAAATTCTTTGTCATCTATAAACAATGTACCATGAGAATCTTCATAATTAAGATACTCTATCAAAAATGACTCATCTCTCATATGATTCGGGATAGTGTCCAAAATATTTATACTACCGTCTCTTATTACTTCAGCAAATTTGATATGATTGGCAACATATTCCTCTCCTTCTGCCAAAGTCAGTATTCACAAAATAGTGTATACCCTTCCCATACAAAACGAAAGATCTCATATATCACTACCCTCAAAAATTTCTGTATTTTTGGGAAGCGTGGTGGCAGAAGAATCAAGCATAGTATTTAGCATATTTTCCTTCCACGGCAAGTCACGGAGAGATTGGTCTACGGACAATCATGATGATCTAAGTTCTTGATATCTTTGATACCAAGGATGGGTAATAAGTTTTTGACAATCACGCAAAAATAATTGTTTATATAAGGGTTGTTTTTCTTGAATGCCCTGTGGTCATCATAACATAACAACAAAATCATCTATTTCTTTATGGGGAATATCTTTGGCGAGAATTCATTTTCCGACATTATGAGAAAGACTGCTCGTCATAATAGCAGCAATAGCAGATCTAACAGCAGCCTGATTATCGACAACTCATCAGAGATTATTGAGGGTTTGAGTGACCAAAGACGATATCATGGGATTGCTTTCTTGTTGTTGAACAAGAAGAGTTTCATATTTCTGCTTATCTCTCTTTTTTTCTTCTTCAAGATCAGAGATTTTAAATGCATATTCTATCATACGAGACAAAGACTCTGCTCTGAGCCTTTCTTCATAGACAGATCAAACCTTTGGCGCCTGATCAAGATTATCATCTCAAATAATTTTGGGATTGTGCATATAGTAATATATAATAAATAAAATACAAAACATATTATAATCAGAAAATCAAATTTGTCAAATACTGAAAATAGAAAAAAATACGGTAATATACATTTTAGCAGATATCCAATATTGATTTTTTGACAAATACAAAAAAAATAGATATAATATATAATGATTGGTTTTATTCATTAATAAATTATCATGAACATCGTCTCACTTTCGGAAAAAAAAGAAGACATTATACCTTCCAATTTAGATTACTTGAGTAAACAAGAAATTTTGAATAATTTGAACAAAACAAGAAATCCAGAAGATTGGAAAGAATATAACTGACATTTCGATGATAGCAGTCATCCTTGAGAATACGATATCTACGAAAGAAATGTTAATGAAAAGGATTTATTGAACAAACCGCATATGACTGAAAAAGATAAAAAAGCCATGATAAAGACGATCGAGCTAATGAAGACAGAAAATATGTTCAATCAAGAAAACATAAACAAACTTAATGCAATCATTTATACAAAGGAATATGTTGAGATCGGAGGTGTAAAACGAGCTAGAGAAGATATCAAGACACACGCAGATGGTAAAAATGTTTACGAACATTGAAATATGACCTATATAAAGATGACTGAAGAAACAATAAGAGAACAAAAAGCATTGCTTGATGACAAGGGAATGGAAATCCCCTACGATAAACATTTTGAAAAATCAATGCAAGCTTTACCAGGTAAATATGATTATAAGGCTCGATATGTTTGATGAAACATCCTTGCAATTATCACGGATATGTGATTAAATGGTTTTTATGATAATGGTAGTCTGATAGATGATACTAAGAAATGATATCGTCGAATGCTAGCTTCTGCAGACAAAGATGCTCAGACGCTAAATTACAGATTTAATAACCACGAAGGTAACCTCAAAACAACTAGAAGACCATATGCAATGCCAATTCGTCCTGTTTTTAAATAGATGACATCACTTTTAACTAATAGGTATTTGTTTTAAAAAACATGATAAATATAAAACAAAAAAGTCGATGAAAAATAGATAGGCAAACCAAAGAGTTTTTGGGAGATTTAGTAAAAAAATGAGAAATAAAAGAAGAAACACAAAAGCAGATAGGAGAAATTCTCAAAAAAGAGCAAAAAAATATTACGGACATAACAAGTTTTTCTAGTACAATAAACATCGCATGAGAAATTAACGAAATTTTACAGAAACAATGAGAGAACAAGAATTTCAACGTATTGCGTGAAAAATATAAAAAATATCTTAGAGAATATATTCCAAGAGAATATACACTTGAAAAGACTACGGATTTGGAATGGGAAAAGCCAATCATCATAGAAGAAACAAACATAAAACAAGAAACAAACATAGAAGAAATACTAGAAGAAACAAAAAAGTTATTGCTTTTATGAGAAGAGAGAAAATTTACTGAAGAGCAAAAAAATGCCATTTTATGGGCAAACGAAATAAAATTTACTGTCAGTGATTTTTCAAGTCCAAATTTTCGTAAAAAAATGAACGAGCTAGAGAATATATTAGATTGAAAATGGATCAAGACCAACACCTGAGAGACAATAGAGAATACAGAATACGTAAAAGAAAAGAAAACATTCATAGATAAGGAAATGAGAAAATTAGGTATTCACATATTAAGAAAAAATATAATCGAAAATTACAATATGGAGAGGATTCAAATATTGTCAAAAAACTGAATATCAACAAGCGCAAAAAACATTTATACGCTGAACGAATACAAAGACGATCAAATAAGACAATTTATGAAAGAAAAAAAAAAATTAGAAAAAGAATGAATCGAAGTAAATGTAGACGACATAGAAACCATAAATAAATATAGATATAAAGACATACAAAAATTCATAACAACAAAAAAAGAATTGGAAGAGAAATGAG
>Ga0194063_10000314_pt1 | contig 36099 bp, 30 predicted proteins | sample SepL3720m_MetaG_FD_155459 | JGI IMG/M metagenome (GOLD analysis project Ga0194063, IMG submission 155459) | Anoxic zone freshwater microbial communities from boreal shield lake in IISD Experimental Lakes Area, Ontario, Canada - Sep2016-L373-20m | ecosystem: Environmental > Aquatic > Freshwater...
ACGATACCTACACTATTAAATACTTCTCTGTTGACGTTGTAGGGAACGAAGAAGCAGTAAAGACTGCAACAAATACAGTAAAGATCGAAACCACCGCTCCAGCTGGTGGCTCAATCAGTTATACTGATGGCTACTACACCACAGCTTCAGTTGCCCTTACTGTAGCTGATGGAACAGATGCAACATCGGGCCTTAACACTTCCTCTCGTATTACAGAGAGGAAATCTGCAACTCTCACAGCCGGTACCTGTGGATCATTTGGTAGTTTCTCCGCGATTACTCCAACAGGTACATACCCAAATCTAGTTGACTCAACTGTTACTACTGGCAACTGTTACCAGTACCAATACAAAATCTCGGATAATGCCACTAACCAAACAACATACACAAATGCTAATGTGGTAAAAGTCGATACAGCAGCTCCAGCTACCGGCTCAATTAATTACGCCGATGGCTACTACACAACAGCCTCAGTTGCCCTCACCGTTGCCGATGGCACGGATACAGACTCTGGCCTCAACACTTCTTCTCGTATCACAGAGCGTAAGTCAGCAACACTAACTGCCGGAACATGTGGCAGTTATGGGAGTTTTGCAACCATCGCCCCAACCGGCACCTATCCAAACCTCGTTGACTCAACAGTTGCTACCGGCAACTGTTATCAGTACCAATATCAAATATCCGATATCGCAACTAACCAAGCAACTTACACAAATGCTAATGTGGTAAAAGTCGACACAGCAGTCCCAGTTACAACCGACAATGTCGACTCTTCTTGGCACAACACCACAGTTACCATCACTCTCTCTTGCACCGATACTGCAGGGAGTGGTTGTGCCACAACATATTACACAACAGATGGTACTACCCCAACAACAGGCTCAACAGCGGGGACATCTATCTCAATTTCTTCAGTTGGAACCTACACCATCAAGTACTTCTCCGTTGATGCAGCTGGGAATACAGAACCTGTTAAGACTGCAACTAATAATGTGAGAATAGAAGTACTAGCTCCATCCGATCCTGGCACTCCTTCAACCACTACTCCTACAAACTCTACTTCCCAAACATGGGCATTTACCGCATCTTCCGATATTGTGTCTGGAGTAGCTAGTTATCTCTGGAGAACCACTGGTACTGCTATTATTAGTGGCACTAGTGCCGTTAATAGTGTCGTCACTTCTCTGACTCATGGTATCTACAACTTCTTTGTCAAATCAATAGATAATGCAGGCAACCAAAGCTCAGAATCAACGAGCTCAGTAACAGTGGATACCACTGCTCCAGTTGCAACAACTACCTCGGTTGATACCACAAATACCACAGCAACAATCAACTGGACAACAGATGAACCAAGTTCTGCTCAACTTGAATATGGGCTAATTAGCAACTATAACCACATCACAGCTCTTAGTGACAACTCTCCACTTACAACATCACACATTACACCTCTTTCTCCTCTTTCTTCTTGTTCCACCTACCACTATCGCTTCCTTACCGAGGATGAGCTAGGTAACGCAGTAGCTAGTAGCGACAACGCCTTTACCACCCCAGGCTGCGTTAATGAGGCTCCTGTTGTCTTAGAGAGTGACACTTTAGCTACAGTTACTGCTGGTGGTACACTCGACCTGTTAACTAGTAATGACACTGGTCTTACTCTTACCATCCCACCTTTTTACTCAAGCGAAGATGCTGTCTTTCAAGCTCACCAACTAGATGTTGAAACTGTGATTGCCGAAACTGATGTACCATCTGGCTATACTAGTGCTGGTACATATCTATACGAGCTAAAAGCTCTAACTAGTACAGAGACTATAATCTCAACCTTTGAATCCCCACTCACGATCACTATTGCATACAATGCTAGTGACATTACCACCCTAGAAGAATCTAGTCTTACGATCTGGAGCTGGGATGGTACTAGCTGGACAGAGCTTTCTGACTGTGTGGTCAACAAGGCAGTAAAAACAGTGACTTGTACCACCAATCACTTCTCAGTATTTGCGCTCTTTGGGCACGCCAAGCAAGTAGCAGCTTCTAGTAACAACAACTCATCATCTTCATCTAACCCAAGTACCTTTGTGTGTGGCGACTCAGCTCCCAGTAGTACCCCAGATCTTTTCCAGATCGATGCAAAGAGTACTACAGCTCAACTCTTCTTTACGCCTGTTGCTAGTACCAATGACTTTGTTGTGAGCTTTGGTACAACCCAATCAGCCGACGAACATGCAGTACAAGTTACTCTTGCCAAAGAAGGTGTACAAAACTACACAGTCTTTTCTCTTAACCCAAGTACTACCTACTACTTCAAACTTCGTGCTCAAAACGGTTGTACTTCGGGCGACTGGACTCCTATCTTTAGTATTACTACCAAGCCCAAGGGTACAACCTCAAAGACTATCTTCTACAAGCACAACATCGTCTCTCGAGCTTTTACCAAGCTCAAACAGATTCTTCGCCCAGCGACCACCCCAACAACAACCCCAACAACAACCCCAACAACAACCACCATCACAGAGCCAGTGATTAATGCAATCACTCCAGTAGCAACCCAAGCTCCAGCTCCAGCGCCCACCAAAAGATGTTTCTTATGGTGGTGTTGGTAAAGCTTGATTTAGGATATACTGTGAATTATGGACAAACATACAATTTCGTTTCGTAATGCTTTTCGAGGTCTTGTAACCGCCTTTACCACGCAACTAAATCTACGCATTCATTTTTCAATAGGCACCATCGTTACGGCGGTTGGTTTATTTTTTGAGCTCTCTATTTATGAATGGCTTGTTATCGCCCTTACCATCGCAATGGTAGTCGTGGCCGAGCTCAATAACACTGCAGTCGAGTTTGCCTGTAACGCAATTACTCGTGAGCAAAATATCGACATTAAACACGCCAAAGATACGGCTGCGGGTGGGGTTCTTTTTGCGGCTACCTTTTCCGTAATCGTTGGCATCCTCATTTTCTGGCCCAAAATTATTAGTTTATGGATTAAATAAATGCAAATACTACTTGGTTTCTTCTTATTTAGTTTTACTGTCAATGCAGCACTTATTGTGCCATTTATTGACTGGTTATATCAATTCAAGTTCCAAAGGCCAAGCAATCAAACAGCTGATTTTATGGGCTCAATCAATACTGTTTTCAACAAGCTGCATCACAAAAAAGCAGGCACTCCAGTTGGGGGAGGGCTACTTATTATCCTTACCACTACCGTTCTATTTATGATCGTCTCTCTAATGTTACATTTGGTAGGGGCAGAAGCTACCAGCATTTATCCCATCAAAGCCGAAATGACCGTGATTTTTGCAGCATTTATTCTTTATGGACTACTTGGTTTGTACGACGATGTGGTCAAATTTTTTGGTTCTCATCACAAGAAAGTTGGTATCTCCTGGCGCGCCAAGCTTGTTATGCAGCTAATTCTAGGCGCAGGTATTGGGTGGTATCTTAAAGATGCACTCGGGGTAACTATCGTCAATATTCCATTCTTTGGTGTGTGGGATATGGGTTGGTTCTTTGTTCCATTCGCAGCTTTTGTGATTACTGCCTTTAGTAACGCCGTAAACATTACAGATGGTCTAGACGGTCTCGCTGGAGGCCTACTTATGATTGCCTTATTTTCCTTAATAGTTATTACAGCGGGGTTATTAGACACTTCACTTGGATTATTTATTGCTCTTTGGCTAGGTGGTTTATTAGCATTTCTTTACTTCAATACTTATCCAGCTCGTATCTTTCTCGGCGATGTTGGAGCGCTATCCTTTGGGGCAACTCTTGCAGTTATCGCACTTTTGTTAGGTAAAGTGGTCGCAATTACAGTCATTTGCGGTTTATTTGTTATCGAAATCACAACAAGCGGGATCCAGATGCTTGGCAAAAGATATTTGGGCAGAAAACTTCTCCCCATCTCTCCATTCCATCTTTGGCTTCAGTCAATCGGCTGGGAAGAAAGTAAGATCGTGACGCGCGCTTGGCTTGCCGGGATTATCCTAGCGGTATTTGGCTTGTGGCTAGCAGTGCTTTAGATGCAAAGCGCTTCCGCAATTTTTGTTCTTGATTCAGGTATTGGCGGACTTAGTATTCTACGCCGACTTATAAAGCTTTCTCCCTCCTCAAAATATATCTATTTCGCCGATCAACAGTATTTCCCTTATGGCGACAAAGACCCTCTTTGGGTGCAAGATCGTCTCAAAACACTCGTTACTTTTGGGGTGCAAAATGGGGCACAAGCTGTTGTCATTGCCTGCAACACAGCAACCGTTCATAGTCTTGACCAGCTTCGCAAGCAATTTTCTATTCCCATATTTGGCGTGGAACCAGTCGTCAAACCGCTTGCCAAATATGCAAGCGCCGCAATCCTTGCAACCAGTAGCACTGCCAAGTCGGCGCGTACCCAGCAGTTACAAGCTATGCATATGGGAACTCATCTCAAAGTTGTTGGTGTGCCACAACTCGCAACGGCGATAGAAGATATGGATCAAACCAAAATTATTGCGCTCTTAACCATGCTCAACAGCCAACTCCAAGGTATCCAAGCAATCGGGCTTAGTTGTACTCACTATCCACTAGTCGAAAAGACAATTTCTGCAATATTCCCAAACATTATAATTATCGACCCATCGCTTGCGGTAGCCAGCCATGTAATCTCCACACTTTCACCCTCCTTTGATTCAGCACAACAAGCACCAATATTTCTAACAACAGGCGACGTGTTAAGATTAAAGGAGCAAATAAGTTATTATGTAGGACTAAAAGGGGAACTGCAAAAGGTAAACGTATGAGCGGTATAGACCAACTTATTACAGGGAAAAAAGTATTAGTCTTTGGGCTAGGTCTTCAGGGTGGGGGGCAAGGCGATGTGCGGTTCTTATTGCGTCACAATGCTGAAGTTAAGATTACTGATCAAAAATCTTACGCCCAACTAAGTACAACCCTCGCCAACTTGCCAGCAGATATCCAAGGTACTTATGGTGGCCATACAATGTCCGATATTGATTGGGCAGATATTATTCTTGTCAATCCTGGTGTACCACTTTCGATACCCGAATTAGTTTATGCCGCCAAGCTGGGCAAGCCACTTGTTTCGCGCACAGCATTATTCGTCAAATATTGTGGCATCCCAGTTATTGGTATTACCGGTACTCGTGGCAAGTCAACCACCACTGAGCTCATTTACCGGTTATTAGACAGCGTTTTTCCAGGCCAGATTCTGCGAGGGGGGAATATTCCAGGGGTTTCTGATCTAGAGTTACTGGATCAATTGGCAGGCAAAAAATATGCGGTACTTGAGCTATCATCATTTCAACTCGAGCATTTTCACGCAAGTAAAATTAGTCCTCAATACGCCATAGTGACCAATCTTTATCCCGACCATCTCAATCGCTACGCAACGATGGCCGAATATGCTGCTGCCAAGTCTGCTATCTGCAATTACCAAAGTAGTACTGATATCACATTGGTTAACGCCGACAATCTAACATCAGCTCAGATAGTCTCCTCTGCGTCGGGCAAAATAATCAGATATTCTGCTAAAGACAATCCACAAGGTAACTTCCCGCATCTTCCAGGGCAACACAATCAAGAAAATATGGCTGCAGTTAGCGCTCTTGCCAAGATTTTGCAAATTAGTAACGACGATGTAGTCAAAACCTTCACAGCTTATCCGGGCTTACCTTATCGCCAGGAGACTAGGGCAATAATCTCAGGGGTTACCTATGTTAACGACACAACCGCAACCACTCCAACTGCCACCCTCAAAGCACTAGATACAATCACTACTCCAATCATTCTTGTTCTTGGTGGTGCCGAGAAGGCGTTACCCACCCAAGAGCTTTTTGAGACTATCGCCAGTTGCGCGCATGTGCGCCAAGTAATTGTTCTTGGATCACTTTTCAATCGAGTTCTAAACACAGCATTACAAACATCGCTTGCAGCCAAATTTGCTGGGAGAACAATAAAAATGTCTGAGGCTGTGGCACTTGCTCATAGTCTTGCTAAGCCTGGGGACACTGTTCTATTATCGCCGGGTTTTGCATCCTTTGATCTATTTCAAAACGAATTTGATCGCGGCAACCAGTTTAACGAAGCCGTAGCGCATATTCTTTGACATTATTGGGCCAATTATGCATCTCAAACAAATAAATTTACCTTTAGCACTTCGAATTATTGCAACGACATTACTACTTCTAACTTTCGGTCTAATCATGATTTATAGTGCCAGCGTTTCCGAGGCACTGCGCGACTTTGGTACCAAATGGTACTTCGTTAATCTCCAGCTCAAATGGTCATTAGTTGGACTAGCTGGGATGCTTATTGCCTCTCGTATCCCGATCAAATTTATCGAAAAGTTGGCACCACTTGCACTTTTTGTTGGCCTAGCTCTTCTTGTTGCCGTACTAATTCCTGGGCTTGGGACCAAAGTATATGGCGCTCGGAGGTGGATCGCAACGCCAATCTTTAACATTCAGCCATCAGAGCTCATCAAATTGATCGAAATAATATATTTAAGTAGTTGGCTTAGCAAGAAAAAGGTTACTCTCCCACAATTTTTAGGCTTCATTGGAGTATTTAGTGGTTTGATTATGTTACAACCAGATATGGGTACTACAATTGTGGTTACTCTTATTGCTTGTGCCATGTATTTCTTGGCGGGTTATCCGATCAAGCATTTATTACTTCTGGGCGGCATTGGAATTGGGTTAGCGGTTGTGCTTATTGCCATTGAGCCATATCGACTGGCGCGCGTCACGACTCTTTTTAACCCAGAATCTGACCCACAGGGTAGTTCGTACCACATTCGCCAAGTTCTTCTTGCGCTGGGCTCAGGCGGCGCTACAGGTGTTGGAATTGGCCGTTCTCGTCAAAAATACGAGTACCTTCCAGAGAGCACAACCGACTCAATTTTTGCAGTAGTTGGTGAGGAGTTGGGGTTTATCGGCGCAATTGCATTGATCATTTCATTCTGTTATTTTATCTATCAATTTTTCAAAATAGGCCGTGAAAGTCGTAGCCACTACGGGTCTTTACTTGCAACTGGGATCGGTTGCTGGATCGGGTTGCAAGTCTTACTTAATCTTTCAGCAATGGTTGCGCTGGCCCCTCTTACTGGCATTCCTTTGCCTCTAGTTTCCTATGGCGGCTCGTCACTTGTTACAATGCTATTAGGGATTGGGCTTGCAATCTCTGTAGCACGTGAGGAGCGTTTATGAAAAGAATGCGCAAATGGGTTGTAACCGGCGGTCATCACAATAGTGCATTAGTCCTAGCTAATCATCTAATCGAAGAAGGGGACCAAGTCATTTGGTATGGCCATCGCCACGCCGCAAGCCAAGATCAAAATGATAGCGCCGAATATGTTGAAGTAACAGCTAGTAAAATCCAATTTCACGAGCTCAAAGCTGGCAAGCTTGGTGAGGGAACGACTTTTTTTCAGTTTATTCGCATTCCAATAGGCGTTAGTCACGCATATCGTTTGCTCAAGCGCGATCGACCCGACGCAGTTATTTCATTTGGTGGTTATCTTGGTTTTGCAACAGCACTTGCCGCATTCTTGCTTCATATTCCAATATTTTTACATGAGCAGACAGTTGTTGCTGGCAAAGCTAACAAGCTTACTAGTCGCCTGGCAACTCGCGTTTACTTGACCTGGGGTTCCTCGATTACTAGCTTTCCCAAATGGGTTAAAACCAAGGTAGTTGGTCTTCCAATCCGCCCAAATATTCTTCGCAACTACAAGAAAAAATTATTCCCAAATGGCAAGCCCACTTTATTAATTCTTGGTGGGAAACAAGGATCGCACAATATCAATAGCAAGATATTTGCGCATCTCCCACAACTTCTTTCTCGCTACAATCTAATCCATCAAACTGGCACTAGTAGCGTTATGCTCGATTACGAGCGAGCGATTAGTCTCTGCACTGCTTTGCCACCAGAGCTTGCGATTACTTATCAACCAGTTGGTTATCTTGGTGAGAGCGAGATCATTGGGGCGCTTGACGCGGCTGATTTGGTGATTGGCAGGTCTGGCGCACACATTACCTACGAGCTTGGGATCAAAGGCAAGCCAAGCGTTCTTATCCCGTATCTTCTCACTCACGACCAAGAGCAACTCAAGAATGCTAGGCTTCTTGTCTCTCAAGGTCTTTCCGAGATAATTGGCGAATCGGAGCTAACATTCCCCAAGCTTTTATCTGCAATAACTCGAATGCTCAAAATCAAAAATCCACAACCACTTCCTCTTCCCAAAAACTCAGCAACGCTAATGGCGATCGATATGCGCCAAGCTTTGGGAGATTAGTATGCTCGCTCAATCCAAATATCAAAAGATTACCATGGATGTAATAATTCCGATTCTGGTACTCATATTCTTGGGGGTTTGGGTTTGGATCGTACTTTATTCACAAATATTTTCGATCAAACAGGTTGACTGCATTGCAGATTATAAGCCATGCCAAAATGAAAATCTCATGGCAGAGGTCGAAAAAGCCAAAGGTCAAAATATATTTCTGTACAAAACCGAAAGTTTATCGGCCAAACTCAAACAAAGCAATTACATGATCAAAGCTGTCGAAATTGCCAAGCAATTGCCAGGGACAATGACTGTGTCAACACAGTCTATTAACCCATCAGTTGCTGTTGCAGTTGTTGGGGTAGACAACTCCTTCGTAATTTGTGATCCAGATGGAAGAGTGATAAATGTCGTCAACTCAAGTCCCAATGTGCCGATTGTGTTAGTGCAAGATATACCCCAAATTCATGTAGGCCAGCTCATTCAAGATGAGAGCATAGTAAATGCGCTCAAAATTGCTCTTAATCTCCGGGATAGCAATCTCAAATATTCCTCAATTTCACTCGTTGATAGCACTACTATTTCTATACGTCTAGAATCAGGTATATCGGCACTTCTTGCAACCAGCAAGTCTGCCTCTTTACAAGTTGCGGCATTGCAAGCCATACTAACAGACAGTACAATAAAAAAGGAGTCGTACCACACGATTGATGTCCGTTTTGCTCAACCCGTTATAAGGTAAAACAATGTTAAACGTGTTATAAATAAGTATCATGAAAAGACCATTTATCACAACAGCAATCGATATTGGTACAAGCAAAATTACCACAGTCATTACTACTCAAGATGAAGATTCCAAATCTCTACGCGTAGTTGGTGTATCAAGCGTTGTTTCAAGGGGTGTTCGCAAAAGTCAAGTCGTCGACATTGATGATGTTATAGAGGCCGCAACCGAAAGTGTCGAGATGGCCGAGCGCATGGCAGGCTTTTCTGTCAAAGATGCAGTTGTTTCAGTATCTGGTATTCACATCGAATCCCAAAATTCCAAAGGCCTAGTTGCAGTACAAGATGCTGGTGGTGAGATTAGTGAGTCGGATGTTGCTCGTGTTGTCGATGCAGCCAAAGCAATCCCACTCCCCAATGCCAGGGAGATCATTCATGTAATCCCTCGGTTTTTCTTGGTCGATAATCAAGATGGTATCAAAGATCCAGTTGGCATGTCTGGAGTGAGGCTCGAGTCCGAGGCTCATTTGGTTACAGGTTCCTCAGTCAATATCAAAAATATTACCAAGGTTATGAGTGAGATTGGAGTCGACACCAAAAATCTAGTCTTTGCGGGCGTTGCATCAGCAGAGGCCGTTTTAACAGACACAGAGAAAGAGCTTGGCGTAGTACTTGTAGATATTGGCGGTGGCACAACCTCGATCACAGTCTATGTCGAAGGCGCGCTATCTTATTCTGGCGTCATCCCAGTAGGCGCCAAAAACATCACCAACGATATTGCAATCGGTCTTCGTGTTGGGCTCGATTCTGCCGAAGCTATTAAGCGCGCGCTCCCACCAGATGAACATACAATTAAAGCGCTCGATCCCAAAAACCTCAATGCCAAAAAAGCCGCCGACGAAATCGATCTAACCAAGTTTGGCATCAAGGATGGACCCAAAAAGATTAGTCGCAAAGCAGTTTGCGAAGGTATTGTTCGCCCCAGGCTAAACGAGCTTTTCGAACTTGTCAAAAAAGAACTTATCAAAGCTGGTGTAGGTAGCAAAACTCCAGCAGGCCTTGTTCTTACTGGAGGAGGCGCACTAACATATAGTATTAGCGACAGTGCGCGCAAAGTGCTAAATATGCAGTCCCGGATTGGCTCACCAATTGGGCTCTCAGGATTAGTCGATGAGATCAAAACTCCCGAGTTTGCAACTGTCACAGGGTTAATAATGCTATCAAACAAAAACACAAACAATAATAGCGCCGTTTCTAGTATGCCCAAACTCAATTTGTCTTTCAACTTTGGTAATTTTGGTCAAAAGCTTGCTGATTTGTTCAAATCATTCTTACCATAGCGCAATTTGTGTCACTTTGACACAGTTTCGATAACCTGCCCATACAAGAGAGAATATGCTAATATCTACTAGTAATAGTAGGCAGGAAGGGTATTAATATGGGATTAGTTAAGCCAGATTTAAACACAGTTGCCAAAATTAGAGTTATTGGAGTAGGTGGTGGCGGTAACAATGCAATTGCAAGCATGGTCGAAAGTGGCAAGATTAAGGGAGTTGAATTTGTCGCAGTTAATACCGATTCTCAAGCATTGATGGCCAACCCAGCGCTCACCAAGCTTCAAATCGGCGAAAATCTCACCAAAGGTCTAGGGAGTGGTGCCGATCCAGAGATTGGTCGCCAAGCCGCCGAGGAGAGTAGGGAAAAGCTCAAAGAATTTTTGGTTGATACTGACATGGTCTTTATTACAGCCGGTATGGGCGGTGGTACTGGTACTGGTGCAGCTCCAATCATTGCCGAGCTTGCCAAAGAAGCAGGCGCACTTACCGTTGCCGTTGTTACCAAGCCATTCGCTTTTGAAGGTTTCCGTCGCGCAAGCGCAGCCGAAACTGGCATTGAAGAGCTCAAAGAAAGAGTAGATACGCTTATTGTTATTCCCAACCAAAAATTATTAGATGTTGTCGACAAAAAGATGACGTTGCAGGAGGCGTTTCACGTCGCCGACTCTGTACTTGGTCAAGGAGTTCAGGGTATTTCAGATCTTATAACTACTCCAGGGTTGGTTAATGTCGACTTTGCCGATGTGCGCTCCATTATGACCGACGCAGGTAGCGCTTTAATGGGAGTTGGGCTTGGCACTGGCGAAAGTCGCGCCACAACCGCAGCGCGTACTGCAATTAGCTCTCCACTGCTTGAGCTAAGTATTGACGGTGCTCGTGGCATTCTTTTTAACATCACCGGTAGTGAAAACATGACCATGACCGAGGTCTCAGACGCAGCAGCCATGATAAGCCAGCACGCCGATCCAGACGCCAATATAATATTTGGGGCCACCATCGACAAAAACATGGGCGATCAAATCAAGATTTCAGTTATCGCAACAGGCTTTGACAACTCAAGAGGCAACTACAGCCACCTGCAAGCAGTGAGTAGTCAGCCGGCACATATTCAGTACGACGACAACGCCACACTCGCTGGAGGTTCATCGTTTTTGTCCAATCAAACAAGCACCCAATCAGACGACGATGACGACAATAACAAGCCCAAGGGTGGCGCAACCCAAACAGATGATCAAGATCCTTTCGATATCCCAGCATTTCTTAGGCAATAACAATTCATTTGGTATAAAATATTTAAATGACAAATACGAATCTCTTAGTCGATAGTTATCAAAAACCTCTTAATCATGCACAGCACGAGGAAGAAGTGCTCAATTTTTGGGACCAGCAAAACATCTTCAAGCGCTCAGTCGACGAAAGAGATGCCAATCGCCCATACGTTTTTTACGATGGGCCCCCATTTGCAACGGGGCTCCCACACTATGGGCATTTACTAGCCAGTACGGCCAAAGATGTCGTACCGCGTTACTGGACAATGAGAGGGTATCGGGTCGAGCGTACCTGGGGCTGGGACTGCCATGGAGTACCAATCGAAAACATGATCGAAGGCGAACTTGGGCTAAAGGGTGGCAAAAAGGGGATCGAAGAATATGGCATCGCCAACTTCAATGGCGCCTGTCGCTCTGCAATCTTGCGCTTTGACAAAGAATGGCAAAAAATCATTCGTCGACTTGGTCGTTGGGTCGATTTTGAGCATTCCTACAAAACCATGGACACTCCCTTTATGGAGTCTGTTTGGTGGGCATTTAAGACTCTTTACAACAAAAATCTTGTATACGAGGGTCGCCGCGTCATTCTTTACTGTCCTCGTTGCAGCACTCCGCTAAGCAACTTCGAAATAGCCATGGACAATAGCTACAAAGATGTCGAGTCGCACTCGCTTTTTGTCAAATTCAAAATCCGTGGCACCCCAAACGAGTATTTTGTTGCCTGGACTACTACCCCGTGGACTCTCCCCGGCAACGTCGGTCTTGCCGTCAAGCCCGATGCAACATATGTACAAGTTGAGGAGGGTGGGGAGCTCTTGTGGCTTGCCGAGTCGCTTGCCGAAAAAGTTCTTACTCACACTCCAGTAATCAAACAAAAAGCTCAAGGTAGCGAGCTAGTTGGCAAGTCGTACGAACCTCTTTTTGACTTTCTACCAATCGAGGATCAAAAGTCTTATGTCGTTTGTGGGGCCGACTTTGTCAGCCTCGACGACGGGACGGGTATTGTTCATACTGCAGCTATCTACGGCGAAGACGATTACCAGCTTGCAGTCAAAGAAGGTCTCCCAACAATCCCCATGCTCGACGATCAGGGCAAGTTTTTGCCCTTTGTTGCTCCTCTTGCTGGGCAGTTTTATAGCAAAGTTGCTCCTTGGGTTATTGAAGATCTTTCTTCTCGCAACCTTATGTTTAGATCAGAGATGACAAGCCATTCTTATCCTTTTTGCTATCGTTGTGGCACGGCGCTTTATTACAATGCAGTCCCGGCATGGTTTATCAATATCCAAAAGATCAAAGCCGATCTCAAAGCGCAAAACGAGCAGATCAACTGGTATCCCGATTTTCTCAAGCATGGTCGCTTTGGCAAAGGCCTAGATACCGCTCCAGACTGGAATATTAGCCGCAGCCGCTACTGGGGCACTCCAATGCCAATTTGGCGTGGCGACAAAACCGGCACAATCCGCGTTATAGGCTCTATTGCCGAGTTACAAAAGTGGGCAATTGTAGAGGAGGGGTCATCCCAGCCCGAATTAACCGACATTCATAGGGAGTTTGTAGACGATATCAAAGTTTGGGTCGACGATGCAAAGACGGAGAGCGGAACTAGGCTCAAAGATGTTTTCGATTGTTGGATTGAGTCTGGTAGTATGTCGTTTGCAAGTGCCCACTACCCATTTGAAAACAAAGATCTATTAGAGACTCGCTACCCAGCTCAGTATATTGTTGAGTACGTAGCCCAGACTAGAGCGTGGTTTTACACACTTCACGTTATGTCAGTTGCTCTTTTTGGCAAGCCGTCTTTTGAGAATGCAGTTACAACTGGCACAATCCTTGCCGAAGATGGCAATAAGATGAGTAAGAGCAAGAAAAATTATCCCGACCCCATGCTATTAATCAACAAGTATGGCGTAGACTCGCTACGTTTGTACCTAATGAGCTCGGTTGTAATGAAGGCCGACAATCTCAACTTCAGCGAGAGCGCAGTCGACGATATTCGAAAAAGTGTGTTGAATATCTGGTGGAACATTTTTGCTTTTTACAAAATGTATGGCGAAGGCAAAAAGGGGCATATCGAAGAGGTCCCAACCAATATTTTGGATCGTTGGCTACTTAGCAAAATAAATGGCCTTACCCAAACCGTCACACTAGCCATGGACAACTATGATGTAGTCAGTGCAACTAGAGCTCTTATGGCATTTGCCAAAGAGTTTTCTACCTGGTATGTGCGCCTCTCACGTGATCGGATTAGGACAAGCGAAGAGAGCCAGGAGGTGCTAGCTTACGCGCTTTCTAATTACGCCCTGCTTATGGCGCCATTTGCTCCATTTATGAGTGAGCGAACATATCAAAATATGCCTCACGCCAAAGATAGTATCCATCTCGAAGATTGGCCTACAGTCGATCAAGCATATATCGATGAAGAGCTTGAGATAGCCATGACAACCGTTGCAACCATTGTAGAAAAGGGGCATGCTCTGCGCAAAGATGGCGGTCTTAGGCTTCGCCAGCCACTATCTTCAGTCACAGTCACAGGTGCCGCTCTTACCCAAGAGCTCAAAGACTTGCTCGCTGACGAGCTCAATGTCAAAGAAGTCAAAGTCGAAGAGGGGGTTGAGCTAAAGGTTGCTCTAGATACCAATCTCACCGAAGAACTCAAAGACGAAGGCACAGCGCGAGATTTGATGCGCGACATTCAGGGTGCTCGCAAAGCCGCTGGTCTATCGCCCAAAGACAAAGTAGCGGTAACTCTGCCAAGTTGGCCCAAATCTTGGGAAGATGAGATCAAAAAGAAGGTTGTTGCAGTCTCACTTACAGTGGGCGAGGCACTGCTTGTCACCAAGGCCTAATCGCTTGACTCTTATCAATTAAAGTTAGATAGTTAATAGAGTTACACATCAACGAGGGATAAGTATGGCAACAATAAATTGGGATGAGCTAGATAAAGGTACTGATCAATTAAAACCAGACATGATTGCTGCTGGAAACAAAACAAATCAAGCTCGTTCTTCCGAAATAGCGGCTGCCCTAGAGGACAAAGAATCCGAAGCCAACAAAATAGGTTCCACAATTGCTCAAGCGATTATTGGCGAAAAGAAAATAGACACTACTCAATTTAGTCCAGATGTTCAGGGTGATTTATTGCAGATGAATGTTGGAGAATCAAATACAACAGGCGCTCTTATTGATGCACTTGGAAGCGTGGTTAGTCGGTTTAGCGAGTATCAATCTGGCAACAAATATGATCTTTTTCTAAGTCTTCCTCAGTGGAGCGCCATGGAAAAAGACACCAATGCTGCAGCCGTTGGCACCAAGCGCGCTGGTCTTCAGCAGCAACTAACGCTCCTCAAATCTACCCTCTATCACGTTGCTGATCGCAGTATAAAATCTGGCGATTGGGACAATGGTATCAAGGCACTAGGACAAGCCGGATGTCAATATTTTGACTCCAATACTCTCCAAGTACCAGAGTGGCTTAAGACCACAATCCAACAGCAACTTCCAGATAAATCTCAAATGTATGATGAGAAAACGCACAAACCCACCCCTTTTGCCGAGGCATTAGCTGACAATGCTAAATCGATGCTTAATGGTCCAGGATTTGATCAACAAATGTCAAACAATGATTGGAGTTCGATAGGGATCGACAATATCGCAACCACGAAAGCACAGCTAAGTATCCACGAGCTTGGAAAAGACTCTGGCTCGCGCAGTCTTGCGGATTTAGAAGCAATATCTACTAAGCTTAATAGCGCCGATTTGTCAAAACTTTCAACCATGCAAAGATTGTATATCGAAAGTATTAGGGCCAAGATTACAGTAGACAAATCACAGTCGGCCCCAGAAGGCCAAGAGGTTCAAGGGTCAGTCCTGGCAAAAGAACGCGAAAATGTTCACGGGTCTTTCTCCTACATTCTACCCGAGATCATGGATCGCGCCAAATCAACAGCCAACGACCAGGTATATACAAGGGTCCTTCTCAATAGTTCTCATATAGGACTTGAATTCGACGCATTAACAAAAACTAAAGGTAATCTATACAGAGAACTAGAAGAGCGTTCCATACAACAAGCCAAAAATCAAATATCTGATGCCAAGGGGCATGGCATGCTAGCAACCTTAATGTTTGTAGATGCAGTAAATAGCGACCCAGGCGTTTACTCTACCATGCTAAAACAAAGACTAGCTGGTAGTAATGATAGATCGACGATGAATGGTGAATGGATTCCAGGAAGTGGTCAAGAAAACCTTCCACTACTCACTGAGAAAGCAAATCAGACAATTGATATTGAAACCAAGATTGTTGCGATGGGGATATTTCGCCAGGCCCTTAAGCTAGACAATCAGGATACCCGCCTAGCTATTATGACAAAGGCTTGCGAGGTGATGGGTCCAGATTCACTAACTAGCGCAGTCCAAATTGTAAAGAAAATTGGCAACGAGGAAATCGGTGTAGATACGGGTAATGGGTATGGATTTCAGTATAATCTAGACAAGATCTATTCGCTTCTCGAGAGCGACCTGCCATACGATCAAAAGACCTCAGTCGAGATCGATACCGAGATAGAGCTCGCTCTTCAGTTGCATGCAGCATTTAACGAAGATCAGACCAAAATGGGAGAATTTAGAGTTGCCTTAAACAAGGCAAAGTTAAATATCGAAGCAAAGTGTACCAAGCTTATGGAAGGGGTTGGTGTTGATACAGCTCAGGTACAAGAGCTAACAACTCAGGCACAAAAAGATCTCATCAGCGTGCGTACCGAATGGGGTAGGTTGGGTGGCCTTACCAAATTTGTGTCAAAGCTTGGTCCAGACTCAATCGCAGTTGTTAAACAAGAAGGAGTCAAACCCTCGCTCAAAGTCGCAGAATCCACTAATAATTCTCTCCAAGCTACAAAAGATGCTATGGCCAATCAAGACAAATTAGATACTATTCAAAAACTTGAAGAAGCAGGCTCTCTGCAGGCCCAAGTAGACGCTGTTGCAACACTAGAGTCGACGCTTACCGAGCTCAATGCTTCGGTTTTTGAAGAAAATAAGTTACCAGAGCCAAAGAAGCAGGCATGGTCATTGTTTGGCGGTAAAAAAGAAGAACCCAAACCAGTAGTCAGGTCGTGGCAGCTTAATAGCGTAAGCCTTCAAGCAGCAACTCCGCAGATACCAGAGGAAATACAAATATATCGGCCAGCTGATATTTCCGAAAACCAAGTTGCCGAATATAGTGGCAAAGCTATGCTCAAAAATCCTTCTAGTAATCCCTATGAACTAGCGCGTCAGATTGCCGATTCCAAGGTAGCCGCGGTAGAACTAGCCAAAATGGCCAAGTCAACAGCAGAGTTGGCACAGCAGTTTAGTCCAACTGGCGAAGTTGCTCAGCACAAACTGATAGCTCTTAAGCGCAGAGTTTGTGAAGTTGTTGGTACTTTGTCAGTATAACTAGATCAGAAACCAGATTATATGACCAGCCACCTACGTTTTGCGATGTTAGTTGGTTACGCTCTCCTTTCGATCCTGGGCTTACTCATGCTCTCAAGTATTGCTCCAGATAAGGTTGCCCAGCAAGCGCTTGCACTGTTTGTTGGCGCACTCATTATGTTGTACCTGAGTCGGCAAGATCTATTAATCTTTCGCCAATTTGGCATCGCAATCTACATCCTAACAATAATGCTTTTGCTTAGTACCTTTGTCTTCGGGGAGGTCGTTCGCGGTGCTGTACGCTGGATCGATATTGGCACTTTTCGCCTGCAAACCTCCGAGCTGGCCAAGCCGCTACTAGTTTTAGCTTTTGGCTATTTTCTCGAGCGCTTTCCTCCCAAAACACTCAAAAATATATTTATAAATACGTTTATTTACATAATCCCCACCTTACTAATATTTCGCCAGCCCGATCTAGGTACGGCTCTAGTTGTCTCGGCAATTTGGGGCGCGATGATGTTTGTAGGGGGGCTCTCATATTGGTTGGTCGGGATAGGGGCAATATTCCTATCGATTGCCGCAATCTTCTCACCCCACTTTTTAGAGGAGTATCAGCTAGAGCGCTTGCGCACCTTTTTTGATCCCTATCAAGATCCGCTCGGCAGTGGCTACAATGTTATTCAGGCCATTATCGCTGTTGGATCAGGTCAGCTAATTGGCAAGGGGCTAGGGCATGGCACTCAGTCGCACTTTCGCTTTTTACCAGAGCGTCATACCGACTTTATGTTTGCAAGTTTATCCGAAGAGCTGGGGTTAGTTGGCGCCGGGGCCGTAATTATTATCCTGGCAATAATTTTATATTATCTTCTCGCCACTTTACTTCGACATTTGCCCCATTATCACAAATTGGTACTTACTGGGGTATTTGCTTACCTCTTATTTCAGGCCGCGATCAATATAGGGATGAATCTTGGCATAGCTCCAGTTACTGGTGTCACTTTACCTCTAATTTCATACGGGGGCAGCTCTGTACTTGCAACTAGCCTTATGTTTGGCTTTGCCCTTTCAGGGGGGAATTCGCCAGCACACACTTCTGTTCTTGAAATCAAGTAACTCCTAGGTTATAATGCCCTATATGCAATACGCAATTATCGCCACAGGTGGCAAACAATATCAAGTTGAAGTAGGCAAAGAGCTCGAAGTCGAGCTTCTCCATGCCGAAGGCAAAGTTTCATTTGATCAAGTTCTTTTGGTTGTCGATGGCGACAACGTTACTGTAGGTGCTCCAACCGTCTCTGGCGTAGTTGTTGCCGCAACAGTTGTAGGCCAAGTCAAAGCCGACAAGATCGATATTCTTCGCTACAAAAGCAAATCTCGTTACAGGAAGCACACCGGCCACAGGCAAAAGTACACCAAAGTCATGATTGATTCAATTGGTGACATGAAGATCGCCCCCAAGCCTATCAAAGTTGCCGAGGTTGCCAAAGTCGCAGCCGAGGTGGTATCTGAGAAGCCAGTCAAAGTCGCCAAAAAGCCAGCAGTCAAAAAAGCTGTTAAAGTTGTTGCAAAATAAGTCTGCTCTCACCCTGGTACAATAATCCAATGAATACTTTTTACGCACTCCTAGGCAACACTCCCGATCTGTCACGCGCTGAGCTGGCTGCAGTTACAGGGAATAATGTCACCTCAATTCTCCCCACACTCGCAAAAGTCACAACCACTCACGAGGCAGTCGAACTCGGAAATGTTTTAGGGGGTACACTAAAACTTATTCAAGAGCTTAGTACAACTTCTGATACCAATCTCTACAGCGACTTGTCCAAGTTGATTTGTGGTTCAACTCACAAAAACATCGCAATTTCCAATCTTTCCGCTCTAGAGATTGATCCATACGATCTTCGCGCGCTCAAGGACGAAGTCGTCAAAACTCGCCCCATGCGTTTTCTCTCGCTCGAAACCAAGGATCACTCACTCGTAGCGCTTCGCAAGCAACACGTTGGAGAATATGTCATATTTTCAAATGAAGGTCAGCTTACAATCGGGCAAACTGTCTGGATTCACGACGCCGACGACTGGGCTATTAGAGATCGTTCCAAGCCATATCGCGATATCAAAAGGGGTATGCTGCCACCCAAAGTGGCGCGCATCATGGCCAACTTGGCATGTGTTGGGCAGACTGGTCTCTCGCTCGCCGATCCTTTTTGTGGTACGGGTACAGTTCTTGCCGAGGCAGCTCTTATTGGCTGTAATACTGTTTTTGGCAGCGATACCAACCCAGACGCTATATCTGGTACAGAACAAAATCTAGCTTGGCTAAAACAAAATTACGCTCTCCCCGATCTCAACTTTTCAACAACTCTTCTCGATGCAACTCATCTTGATCAACAACTTCAATTAGTCGATGCAATCGCAACCGAGCCCTACATGGGCCCACTTATGGACGCAGATCGCATGCCAGATTCCACCAAGCTCAAAAACATTGCCAAAGGGCTTACCAAGTTATATATTGGCGCGCTTCGCTCTTGGCACAAAATCTTAACTGGCAAGGGCAGGGTGGTTATTAGTATTCCCAGTTTTATCCTTGGCAATCGTACAATTTTAACTCTCACCGTTGACGATTATGCCGAACTCGGCTACAATTACGTCTCGTCAGTGCCATATGGCAAACCAGGTGCCACTGTTATACGAAATATTACAATACTGCAAAAAAATTAAGGATCAATTATGTCACACGTCAAATCAGGTGGAGCGACAGCCCAAGGTTCAACAAGACCAGGCAAACGTCGAGGTATTAAGAAATTTGGCGGCGAAAAAGTCAAAATTGGCCAGATTATCATTCGTCAAGTTGGTACGCATGTACGTGGTGGAGTAGGCGTCGGCACAGGCCGCGACTATACACTCTTTGCCATGAAAGAAGGAGTAGTAACTTTCTTCAAAAAACTTGGCAAGCAGTGCGTTAAGGTTGTTTAATCATTTCTGATCCCTTTCGACTTCTTTTCACGCAGTTAATTTCGTGATATCTTCAAGTAATGACAGATCAAATTCAAATAACCGAACTACAGATCAATCAAGTCGAGCCTAACCCCACCCAACCTCGCGGCACCATTCTCCCTAACAGCCTCACCGACCTAATGGAAAGCATCAAAGAGCACGGGGTTCTCGAGCCTCTAGTTATCGCACACACGCCCGCTGGGTACCAGATTATTGCTGGCGAACGCAGGTGGCGCGCCAGTAAAGCTCTAGGTCTAAAGACAGTTCCTGTTGTAATCAAAGAAACAACCCCTCAGGGAATGCTCGAGATGGCAATCGTCGAAAACGTGCAAAGAGAAGATCTCAATCCAATCGAGCGTGCCAAAGCTTTTGATCGCCTCATGAACGAATTTGGGCTTGGCAATGGTGCAATTTCTCAAAAGGTTAGCAAATCTCCTTCATATGTAAGTAATACTCTCAAGCTCCTTGAGTTGCCCGACGCCCTCAAAGACGGCCTCATTGGCGGCCTCATCATGGAAGGCCATGCAAGAGCTCTCTCATCGATTCAGGACACACGCCTTATGATCGAGGCCTACAAACTTGTACTCAAAGAGGCGGCATCAGTTCGAAGAGCCGAGGAGATTGCCCGTAGGCTCAAAAAAGACTTCGACGAAAAACCGCTAGTCAAAAATCAAGGTGCTTACATAATTTCTGACGCAATCCAAAATATGCAATCCAAACTTCAAACTATTTTGGGCGAGCGTTCTCAAGTCAAACTCACTCGTAGCAAAAGAGAAACCAAGCTAGTGATCAAGCTCAGAGGCAAGCCCCAAGAAACCGACGAAATTCTTAAGAAAATCATGAGTATTAGCTAGTGGAGGGTGGACGATGCTGGATTCGAACCAGCGACCTCTGCAATGTGAATGAAGCGCTCTAACCAACTGAGCTAATCGTCCAACTGTCTCTTGCAAGATTTTATCATAACCAGTATCCTTTACCTATGTGGATATTAAAGCTAATCTGGTCATTCGTGATGGATTTTATCGAGACGATAGTTGTATCTCTTGCGATCTTTGTCCTGGTATATTTGTTTTTGTTTCAACCGCACCAAGTCGATGGCAAAAGTATGGAGCCAACATTCCATAATGCCGAATATATTCTAACCGACAAGGTAAGCTATAGGCTTCACTCCCCCAATCGAGGCGATGTGATCGTTTTCCACTCTCCGCAAGACGAAAAAATAGATTTTATCAAGCGGATTATCGCAGTTCCAGGTGATATTGTGATGGTAAAAGAGGGCTTTGTTTACCTCAATAATAACAAGCTCAATGAAAAGTATATCAACGATCCAGGTGCAGTTTCGCAGGGCAATTTTTTGCGCGAAGGGCTCGAAGTCAAAGTACCTACAGGTCAATATATAGTAATGGGTGATAATCGTCTCCATAGTAGTGATTCGCGCGAGTGGGGTTTGGTTACAGATCAAGAAATAGTCGGGCGCGCTTTTTTTCGCTACTGGCCACCCCAAGTGTTTGGTGTCGTAAGTACCGCGGAGGCTGAGGTAACTCTAGGCTCAGTCAAGGGTACTTTCGCCAATCAATAATATGTCCATTAAACGTCGGCTACTGACAAGCTCGCTAATCAATGCGTTTGGTCACTTCACACTTCTTCTTGCTAGTTTTTTCTCGCTCCCAATCCTTATTTCGGCGCTAGGTACTTCAGTATTTGGCCAATACATTCTACTTATCGGTATCCCTGCATTTGCGGGGTTGTTTGATTTGGGTTTTGGTAATGGGAGTTTGTATTATCTTTCCAAAGATTCAAATAACAATAACTGGCAAAATATTTTGGGCAGCAATCTATTTGCAACTATCCCGATGGTATTGGCAGCAGGATTAATTGCGTATTTTGGTATAGGCAAAAACCTTTTTGGACTAATGGCGTTCTTGGTTTTGGTCAATCAATTAAGCGACATTATTATGATTCTTGCGCAAAGCAAAAATAATTATTCAATCTTCAATCTCAAAGTGATTATCGTTGGACTAGGTAATACTCTTTTCTCGGCATTTGTTGCAAGAGCTACTCATTCTCTCGAGAGTGTCATTCTAACTCAAATAGGTTTTCAAATGCTTTTACTTGTTTTCGCTGCAATATGGGTCAAGTGGATTGGTTATTCACTACGCCCCAAGCTCAATCGCAAAATGGCTCTTTCTACCTTGCTTTATGGATTTAGTACGCTTGGCAGTAGCGTGGCGGGCCAACTTCAAGCCCAAACTTCGAGGTACTATCTAAGCTATATTTTTAGTTCCGCAGCAACGGGTATTTATGGTCTAGCTCAATCTCTTGTTCAAAAGGGCCTAACACTTATTCAGGTTACAGGTCGCAGTTTTTTTGCAACGTCTGCCAATCTACATGGGGAGTCTCGTTATGCAACTATCAAGCGAATATATCTAACTAGTATTGCAGTTGTTGTGGCTATTGGGGCCTGCGCAGTCATTGCAACCCACTACATTGGCTACCCAATCATTCTTTGGTGGTTACAAGACGCATCGCTTGCAGGGCAAGTTTACCCAGTATTAGTTGTTCTTTCTTACTGGTTTCTTAGCGTTAGTCTTACCCCACTTACAAGTTATATTGGCATGGGCATAGGGGAGGGCAAGCTCGTTTCGATATTTGCAATAAGCTCAGTAACACTCGAACTAATACTAATGTTTATTCTTACTCCGCGCATGGGGCTAGTTGGGCCAGCCTACGCGGCGCTTATTAGTAGTTATCTGCATACACCACCATTTTTGTATCTACTATGGAAAAAAATTAGTGCCAAAGTCTAAAGTAGGTATTTACTACGATCTCCCCCCTGGTGGTGCCAATCGGCTTATGGAAGGAATTGTTACAAGTATTGCAAATGATTTTGAGTTAGTAAGACTCCCTGTGCTTTCAGTATCACCCAATCGCCTAGCTCGCGATAGGCAAAACTTTGTCGATAGCTACATTTTTGCCAAACAACTTTCGTCGCAAATCAAAAAATCTGGCATACAAGCACTCCTGGTTAGTCACGATAGTTTTTTCGCGTGCCCCACAATCCTTTCCCTGTCTCCAGTACCAACGGTATTGTATTGTCACGAACCAACTAGAGCACTATTTGAGCCCGAGCTTGGCGTTGACCCATCATTGCCATTACCAAATTATATTTACGAATCACTGTATCGCAAAGTAAAAAAAGTTCTTGAAAAATATAATGCACGTCATGCAGCAAAAGTGTTGTGCAACTCGTGCTATAGTCAACAATCGATTAAGCACGCATATGGCTTACTTGCCGACGTAGTTTATCCAGGGATCGACACAGGGTTATTTAAACCCGCCCCGCCAAGCCCTCAGGGCCAGACCCTGAGGGGCAAATCTATTCTTGTAATCGGCAACGACGAGCCCCAAAAAAGACTAAGCCTTGCAATCACGGCAATTGGTTTGTTGCCCAAGAATATACGCCCACAACTCAACATAATTTGTCCCCGCACTCTCCCAAGTAAAAAACTGCAAGACCTTGCGCATCGCCATGGAGTAAAGTTGTCTGTCAAAGTGGGTGTTAGCGACCAAGAGTTAATATATGCGTACCAAACAGCCTTGGTAACCCTTGTAACGGCCCTACGAGAGCCATTTGGGCTCTCGGCAGCCGAGTCTCAAGCATGTGGTACGCCAGTCGTTGCGACCAATGAGGGTGGGGTTCGCGAGATTGTACAAGATGGAATTTCTGGCTATCTTACAGAAGACTCTCCCAAGACAATTGCGCACGCACTTTCTGCAATTATCACTCACCATGGCAAGACACACGCAATGGGCCTTGCAGGTTGCAGCTACGTTCTTTCTCAATTTGCTTGGGCCAACTGCACTAAAGGTATAACAACGGCACTTAATAAAGTCATTTCGTCCCAATAGCCCATATATCATCGGCAAAGTACTTGTTGCTTAGCCATAATGGTTGGAAAAAATTGTAGCGTATTTTATCGCGTCGCCTAATCATTCGCCATTCAGAGTCGTACCACACATTGGCAACGAGTTTTGCTGCCTCCACATAATCTTTAACCATTGTTAAACTGCACTCATTTACATGCACTTTACTATCATAACCAAAGCGAGGAGAGGGTGAGTCGCGCAGTTTCTCATGAAAAAGTAGTTGCCAAATTGGGTTAGTCATCATATGTGCCCAACGCGTAAACCTAGGGTATCCAAAGTTGTAATGATCAAGATTGGGGAAGGTATGAATTACCAGTTTTCCACCTGGCTTTAGCACGCGAGCAAACTCTTTCATCAGGATCTTTAGCTGTTCTGGGTATAGGTGCTCGATCACATCCACAAATAGTATTCGATCAAAGCTATTATCTTTGGCTGGTATTAATAGATCATCGATCTGCGCAAACTTCAACTTGCCTTTTGTATCTTTTGGCAATTTCTTTGTTAACTCAATTGCATCCTTGGCATAGTCAAGCCCGAGAACATCGGCTCCAACTCTAGCGGCCTGGTAGCTTAACTCGCCTCGCCCACAACCCCAGTCCAGTACATTCATACCCATACAAATATCTGCAATATTAAACGCATATTCAAGGCGCGGTGGTAGATCCTTGCCACAGCTTTTTCGCCACATTTCATGTCCTCCACAATCTGTTTCAAAATATTTTTTGGAATAAACTTTTGCCCCAACTGCTCTCATACGGCTACTATAGCAGACTAACGTCGTAGGATCATAAATAATAACAAAGTAATAGGCAAAATAATCGCTGCCGCAACAATATATGGCCAATATGATTGTTGTTTGGGGGCAGCAGGGATAAATGCGGGAGTAATCTGTGGGGCTTGTATTGGGCTAGGTGTAGGGGTGGGGATAATCGATGCTCCGAGCACAATACCGGGGGCAGTTACTTGTTTTATAGTGACAGGCTCGACAAAAGCCAGGGTAGTTACTGGCCCAGTTTGGCGTGGGGAATCACTAGGATTAATCGTAAATGACTTTGTAGTAGCCTCGCTTCGATTGCCCGCAACATCATACGAGTAAATGGCGACCTCATACGAGCCAACAATCGGCGAAGGCAGGGAATAACTCCAGCTAGTTCGACCTGTAGCCACCTCAGTATGTTCTTCGCCATTGTCTTTGCGATAAACTACCTCAACTTTTACAATACCGCTCATATTATCGCTTGCCCAACCAGCAATTCGGCTGCCCCAAAGCGTAAACCCATTTTTGGGTTTGGTCGAATCAAGTTTGATGGTATTACTCCATACTTTATTTGTGTTACAGTTCCCAGAGTTATCACACACATGTGGCAAAACGCTACATCCCGCGAAAAATCCTTCACTAGCAATCTCACAGGTAGGAGCAATATAATCGCTCACGAGATTGTTATCTGTATAGTCAAAATAGGCTGTTTGGGGGGTATTGTACCAGTCGCCACTCCACGCAGTTTTGCTATACAAAACAGGTGCTGAATGATCAATATATACAGGACCACTCACGACGGCGGGCGTGATGTTGCCTATATTGTCCTCACTCTTAATCTCTTGTTTCCAAACTCCACCATCATGTGTCGTAGTTGTTGAGAGTATATCCCCGAGCCAAAGCCAATCGGTAGGGTGGGAGTTGGTAACAACATCGTAAGAACGCGTATAGTAACCTTTTAGTCCAGATCCAGAATCAGTGCTCGCGCTCCACGACCATGTTTGTTCGCCGCTATCGGTTGCCACAATTGGTGGGTCAATTACGCTCAATGAGGGGGTAGTATTGTCGGCAATTACCGATATTGAAGTGCTACCACTATTGGTGTACACGTCGGTAGCTTGCAATATTATCGAATATGTTCCATCATTTACTAGTGTTGTATCCCACGCATACAATGTTTGATTATCAATATTACCAGAATATATTACTCCAGTTGTCGCCACGATTTCGCCAAGGTTGTTCTTGATAGTTAGCTGGTATTGATTGGGGTTATCATCCGCGATCGACCCAACGATATTAACCAAACCTTTTACAAAACTCCCATTCGTAGGACTAAAGGTTGATACAGCAGGCGCCGCATCATCGAGAGGGGCAATACTGCTGCTATGGCCAACAACAGGGTCATATACAATTTGGTAATCAGTGGCAGCACCATTTATAGTCAAAGTATTTTTTGACACATTTCCACCCTGGTCATAAAAGTAGCTATTCCACGAGCCATTACCCGTAACGTGCAAGTTGTAGGTGCCTACAGCTGGCTTGGGGACAATCGCCACAACATTTGTTTTTGCTGTACCTTCGACGTCATCGCTAATTGACTCGGTATACGAATCGATCCCGCTCCCACTAAAACCGGTACCAGCTGGCCCAACAAACATCATGTACGAAAGATCGGTATGCGAAGGTGTGAGTACATTCATACGCGCAAATGCGCTACTTGTTGCGATTCTTTCGGCTGCAGATTTGTTTGGATCGGCAACAACCAAGTCACTACCATCTAGAGCGTAGCTAAGAACGTAGTGGCCATTGAGTGGGAGGATGGGGTATTTGCTATCAGCAATACGAGTAGCTACAGTTGATGCGCTATACGGCTCACGGGTGTATTCTAGAGAGTGCGGCGCAAACCCCGCAGTTTCGGACAATTTGGAGTATCGGGTTATCGCAAGCCAATTGATTAACCCATTACCAATATAGCCATCATTTTGATTCTTAAGCCAAAAATTGAGTACTTTGGGCGTGCTGGGTTCCCCAGTGGGTGACTTTATGTCATACTTCCCCAAAACCATAGCTACGCTACTAAGTGCGCATCCCCAGCGGTCGATACCATATTTATCAGCTCCAGCCCAACTAGGTGAGTCGTCGTACAGATCGCTTTTCCAAAGTTCATCCTTCTGGGAGTAATAGGGAGAAAACGTATATTCAGACTCTCCTGTTAAATCCTGGATTTGGATATAGTCTACGTAAATACTAGTCCAATTATCAACATATATCCCTCGATTATCAGTGTTTCCAATTGTAATTTGAGAAACTTTACGGCTAGTAGTTGAAGTATTAAGCAATACCCCATCTAAGTAGTACAAATTACTATTACCGATACGTTCGTATTTCTCGATATGCCAATCAGTTAAGCCTTGCAAGGTAACACTTGTAATCATTTGTCCGGAACTATTAAGGTACCTATATTCTCTCCCGGCTTGACTATCTCCCCAATTATAATAAATTAAATCCTCCAATCTAGGAGCGACTCCATTCTGCAAGACAACATCACCCATCAATGCACCAATGCCATATCGAGCAGCATTGTTGAACTGAAATTTAATCTCAATCGAATAATTATCACTAGGTAGGGTATAATTAAGATGTACACTGGGGTAAGTAACACCTAGTGGAGCGGAAAGTTTAAGTTGGGAATCACTGAGTAAAATAGTTCCGTTATTAACGTAATAATCATAGCTAGATCCTAACGAAGCAGACACAAAATCGTCAAAAAACAAAGTGCTACTTGCTGAAACAACCGGGATAGAAAAGGATAATAAAAATATGGTAATCAACAATGAATTGAGGCAAAATAAAACTATTCTCACAATATTACTATTACAAATATAATATAAATGTCAACTAGGAAATTAAAGCTCACGGTAATCCACAATCTTCCGCACGGTGGTGCCAAGGTTCTGTTTGATTCAAACATGCGTTACCTAAAAGGAAAATTTAACGTTAAAGTAATTCACGAACCATCCCCTGAAAAAGGATTAATAAAATATCTATTCCATGCAATGGTATATTTACCAGTATTCTACAAAAACATTCTCAGTAACAATAAATGCGATGCGTATCTCGCATATCACAGCTGGATAACAAAATCTCCATTATTTTTTCAGTATGCAAATTCGCCAGTTATATACATCTGTCATGAAGGAATGCGGGAATATTACGACAAACAACTAATAAATACATTCGACGCAAAAGATTGGGTGATGAACATATTAAAATATCCAATTAAAATATTAGATATGATTAATGTTAAGAGAACGAATATAATAATTACGAACTCTAAATATTCAAAAACAGTAATCGATAATTATTATTTGAGTAATTCGAGGGTCATATATCCATGTGTTGATATTCAGGGGAAAAAACATGGTAATTCAAATAGTGAAGATATAAATTTAGTATCAACTGGGGGAATATATAAGCATAAGAAAGTTAATTTTTTAGTAGAGGTGGCGAAGGAATTGCAAAATATTTTACACAAGAAAATAATTCTAAATCTTATATATTCAGATTTTGATCATAATTATTTGAAAACAATAAAAAAATTAGGCGAAAAATATTTCATCAAAATTGCACTTCACAACAATATATCAGATGAAAAAAAATATGATATTATGTCAAAATCAGATGTGTATCTTAACGCAGCTATTAACGAACCTTTTGGGCTGTCAGTAATTGAAGCCTACAAATTCGGAATGAAAATAATCGCTCGTTCTGATGGTGGTGGATATATCGAAGTCATTGATCGTGAGATGGTAAACCTGTTGTCGTGTCTTGAAGCTAGTGTGTGGGCAAAAGAAATAATAAATATGATGAATCGCGTGAGTGTAGTAGCGGATAATGAGAAATTAGGTACTGAAAAATCTATGAACAGATCTTTATACCTAGAAATCATGAAGGAAATCACCCATGCTCGAAATTAATACTCAGTTTCAAAAAGCATTGGATCTGATGGAGAATACTTCTCAATCAATCTTTGTAACAGGTAGGGCAGGCACAGGCAAAAGCACCCTCCTCGAACACTTTCGCGACACAACAGCCAAAAACATTGTAGTCCTCGCCCCAACTGGAGTTGCCGCCGTAAACGTTGGTGGCGCAACAATCCACTCATTTTTTCACTTCAAACCCGACATCACTCTTACCAAAGCTCGCAAACTAGCAGGCAGCGCCCGCGATCCCGAGTTATATACCTCTCTCGACGCAATAGTGATCGATGAGATAAGTATGGTGCGTGCAGATCTTTTAGATTGCGTCGATGCATTCATGCGGCGTATAACCAAAAGAGATCAACCATTTGGCGGCAAGCAAATAATCTTCTTTGGCGATTTGTATCAGTTGCCACCTGTCACAACCAGCGCAGACCAACACATTTTTCAGTCTTTGCTTTACGAAAGTCCGTATTTTTTCAACTCCTCAGTAATGGAGCAGACAGATATCGTGCTCATCGAGCTCGAAACAATCTATCGTCAAAAAGATCAAGAGTTTATCAACTTGCTTGGCAATATTCGCAACAACACTCTTACCGAGGATGATCTCTTACTACTCAACTCGCGGGTCAATCCCGATTACTTGCCGCCTGTCGACGATATGGTAATCCACCTCACAACTACCAACAAAATGGCCGAAGCCTACAACACTGCAATGTTGCAGGAGGTTAGGGGGAAGAGCGCCACTTTTGTTGCCAAAACAGAAGGTCAATTTGAGTCCAAAGTTCATCCTGTTTCGGCCGAGCTAGTGCTCAAGGTAGGTGCGCAGGTTATGCTCAATCACAACGATCCTGCTGGCCGCTATATCAACGGCACAATGGCACGCGTAGTATCTCTTGATGCCGGCGACAACGAGGGGGTTACGGTAGAGCTAGAAAACGGCGAGGAGATAGTAGTAACGCCACACAAATGGGAGATGTTTCGATTTAGCTACGACCAAGGCAAGCAAAGGATCGAAAGCAACATCGTAGGTACATTTACCCAACTGCCTCTAATACTGGCGTGGGCAATAACTATTCACAAAAGTCAGGGTAAAACCTTTACTCGGGTTGTACTAGATCTAGGCTATGGAGCCTTTGCTCATGGCCAAACGTATGTGGCGCTTAGTCGGTGCGTAAGTTTGCAGGGACTAATTCTCAAAAGGCCTATCAACCAATCTAGTATCATTATGGACAAATCAGTCGTTGGCTACCTGGATAAGTTGCGCTATAATCTCACAAATGAAGATTAGTATAAAAGAATTAGATCAAGACTGGGAATTTATTGAAAGAGAATACCCTCCCCAAAAGCAGGCTTTGTCCGGTCAAAGCATGATGGTAGAACGTAAGCAATTCGAAATCAAGCGTGCGATAGGGCACTACACACGTGGTTTGGCAACCAAAGAAGACCTTCGCTTTATTAGAAGCCATAGCTCTATTAAGGTTACTCGGGAAGATTTCGAGAATGCAAGGCAATTGGAAGCAACGATAACTATTGCAGCGCTAGATAGAATATTCTCTCAATCAAAAACTACCACCCCAATATCAGGCATAGTTCGGTAATTTTCATTCCAATCAAGTCCATAACCAACAACAAATTTATCAGGGATACTAAACCCTAAATAATTAATTGGCACGTTTACTTCGCGTCGATCTGCCTTGGACAACAACGCTAGTACCGAAAGCGTTAAAGCACCCCGACTTTCCAATATTTTTAGTAAAGCCTCAATGGAATAACCGGTATCTACGATATCTTCAACAACAATCACGTTCTTTTCAGCAATTGGGGTCTTAGTATCTTTTGTAATTTTGGGTGCTGCACTCGATGTTGTACCATCTCCATAGCTTTCTACCCCCATAAATTCCAAAGAAACATCATGCTTCCCCTTTTCCCACAATTTTCTACCAAGATCCACAGTAAGGGGTGTTGCGCCGCTCAATATACCAAGTAAAGTAATTGGTTGGTTTGGGAAGTCCGCAACTATTCTATCGGCGAATAAGCCCACTTGAATATCAATTTCTTCTGCAGAAAACAAAGGTTCAATGTGGTGAGCAATCTCGGACATATCAAATTTACTCAGTAACGATTACTTCTCTTCAGGCATTGGCTCAGGAGGCAAGAATTCCTCGCCCTCACTTGTTGAGTTATCTGGGAAATCGGCGGCTTTTAGCCACTCAACATATTTACATCCAGTAGCTTCCTTCTTCTCGCGGTCCCATCCAGAAGTACTACATTTCTTCATTTTTTTGCCAGATGCTGTAGTAAACAAAACGAGTTTCTCCCCGCACTCTGGGCAATCTTCATCTAGCTTCTCAGTTGAGCCGTTTATCCACTCGATATAGTCACATCCTTCGGCTTTCTTGGTATCCTTGTTCCAAACGTTGGTAGAACATTTCTTCATCTTCTTGCCAAAGCGGGTAACATTGAGTACAAGTGGCGAGCCGCATTTGGGGCATTTTTCATCTAGCTCCTTGGGTTTTACCTCAAGCCAGAGAACATAGTCACAACCTTCATTTTGGTGGGTAGATGGGTTCCAGCTCCCTGCGCTGCATCTTTGCAGTTGACGACCAGTTTTGGTCTCGGTTACAGGCGAGAGATCACTACCACATTTTGGACATTTTTCATTCATACAAACATATTAGAGCCAATGCTCCAATTAGTCAATGAAGGTTAGAGCCATGCCACCTTTTTCGGCGCGGCCGGTACGGCCAATACGATGGATATAATCCTCGTATGTTTCTGGTAGCTCGTAGTTGATAACATGAGTTACATCATCAATATCTAGGCCACGGGAAGCGACATCAGTCGCAAGTAAGATCTGGACTTGATTAGTCTCAAAATCTCGTAGTGCCCGCTGGCGTTGTGATTGTGATTTGTTGCCATGGATTGCAGTCGACTTGAATCCGCGCTCATTCAGCATCTCGGAGAGTTTCTCCATACCATGTTTGGTGCGGCCAAAAACGAGTACCTTATCAAATCCTGGCATAACCAATAAGTCATGTAGAACATCGACTTTATTGCGACCTTGTACATACACAACATCTTGGTTAACATTGTCACTAGCTCGTTGTGATTCGATTTCGATCGTAATTGGGTTTACCAAAAACTCGTTAGCAACAGCGCGAGCTTCTCGGGACATGGTTGCTGAGAAGAATAGTGAATGTTTTACCTTGGGCATGCGATCAATGAGCGTACGAATATCGCGTACAAATCCCATATCAAGCATGCGGTCCACTTCGTCAAGCACAATAGTTTGGTATTGATCAAGCTTTAGCATCCCCCGCTCCATCATGTCTTTGAGGCGTCCTGGGGTACCTACAACCATCTGAGGGCCACGACGCAGCTCATTCATCTGTTTGCCCATACTAGCTCCACCAATAACGAGGGAGAAGTAAACACGAGATCCGCGTGAGAAGTAAAGACCTTCATCCACGATCTGGATAGCAAGCTCGCGAGTTGGGGTAATAATAAGTACTCTCTCATTCGAATTTGCAATAACCTTGGTCAAAAGAGGGAACATAAAGGCTGCTGTTTTGCCAGTACCTGTGTTAGCAAGGCCAATTACATCGCGCCCAGCAAGAATCTCGGGGATTGTTTTGTCTTGGATTGGGGATGGGGCAGTATATCCTTTGATCACAATATTCTTTTGAACAATTGGGTCAAGGGGGAAGTCGACAAACTGGTGAACTGGGGTATAAGACCCTTCTACCCTGGGAGTTGCTTCTTTGATAAGCATTCTGGGGTCAACGTGCATGTAGCGGATTTTATTTCCACCACGACCACCTCCACCTCCACCAAAGTTACCTCTACTAACAGGGCGGTTGCGGTTGCTACCACCAAAATTGCGTCGTTGAAACGACATATAAACCTTATCTAATACTATCTAAAATAGGAAAGATCAAAAAAGTCATTGGCGTCAACCTACACTTTTCAATCTCGACGCCTACCAACAGTATTCATCAAAATAGTGAAGATAGTGTATCACACATTGTCAAAATATGACAGCCCCAATCAATTTTCAAACGTGCCAGCGGGTACTTCTGTCCAGCTCATAATAAATGTCTTCATTTCCTTTGGCATATTTGTGATAAGGTCTTGGCGATATACAAATTGCTCGGATGGGGTACTAGCGTTATTAGTTTTGCCAATGTTGCGGTTAAGGCTCACTCCTCCCCAGGCAACAACACTCCCACCAGTAACTAACTGCACATCATTCTCAGCTCCTGTGGTTAGAGTTTCAAACGTACCATCCATCTCGTATAACCCATCAAGTTTTGTTACATTAGTGGCAACTTTCACACCATTTTTCACGACAAATGCCACAAATCCACCAACATCAACTATTATGTTTTGCTCGACCTTCAGGTCGCCATTAACTATCACAATATATTTTTCTCCCTCAAGAACGTGCCAAGGGGATAAGACTGTTGCCGTACCACTAGCTGGGGTAATATAGTAAAAAGCTTTAGTTGGGTCATTAACTGGCTGGTTCATGGTATCTGCTCCCCAGTCATTAGGTTGTGAAAATGTCAATCCAACTCGACTAGAGAACCATGAATAATCAACTCGCTTACCTGTGTATTTGGAAACTGCCGAGAGATTGCCGCTACTAACCGTTCCTCTTCCATAAGATACTCCTCCGGACGCTCTCAAAAGAGCAGCAACTCCAAGTCCAGCACCAGGGAGGATGAGGTATCTTTGATCTGCTGGTACATATCTTGGGATATTGGAGACCAAGGTCGTCCCACCCGATTCGCTACCAACATATATTCCAGCTCCCTTTGTCTGCCACCAAGGGTTTGCGCGATCGGCTATGAAAAAGTTGTTACCATTTGTTGGTGAAATAGTACTGGAGACGAGTGGGCAACCCTGTGGATTGCATGTTGAGCATTCAAAATTACCCGATAATCCTTCAAGTAGTAATGTTCCGCTCCCAGCAGGTCCAGTTAGTATACTAAAGGTTCCATTGCTTGCAGCATTCACCTTATATGAGCCGTTATAAGTTACTGTTAGAGGCAACGCAAGGTTGCTGGGGCTATCTGCTGCACAAGAATTGTACGGATCATAATATATAGTCCCTGTAACTCGAGGGCAGTTGAGCGTTTCGACAGTTCCGCAGTTGTTGGTTCGGCTCTGGGTGTTTTGTATTCCAGTGCAGGCCGACCAACTAGTCCAAACATTAGGATCATTGATCATGCATCCCTGGTAAATTACCGTACCACACTGGTTTGTATTACTTTGCGATCCAGCTCCGCAGCTTGTACTACAACCGCTCCATCCTCCCCAGGCATTAGCGTCGCATGGTGGAGGGCCACCACCCCCGCCACTATCGCCACCACTACCACAACAGCCATCACCACCATTGCTACAGCAATCCTGTCGTGCGGGGCAACTACAACCGCCAGATCCACACTTTGTACTTCCTGGGTCGCAAGCTGGTACTTTATTTTTAGCAATCACATGGGAAAATGAGCTAATAAATAACATTAAAAGGCAGGCTTGTATAAAAATTAAAGAAATATATTTCCACATAGTATTAATTCTGTTCCGGTTTAACCAATATATTAATCAAACATTTTTGATCTCGCTCAGACTCTCTCCCGTTATCTAACTGAAAATGTCCATACAATCCAACCGAGGTTACCAAGTTGTCAGTATTACGATCCAATACAAATAGATCTGCATAAGAGATGGTAAATGTTTCACTTGTTCGTAAGGTTATTTTGTCGTTCTTTAGGAAATTCAAAATATGGCCACCACTTGGGCAAGCCCACGACACATTGCCATCTTCAACACAAACCAACATAAGAGCCGTAGGGTCAACAGCTTCTTCTGTATTGTATGCTGCCAAGAAAAATTGGTTTACTGGTGTATTTGAAGTTAGAGTAATAGTAGAAGTTTGCTTTGGTGAAAGTGACGTAGTAGTTGCGGTCATTCCCTCACAATAATTTGGCCTATTACCATATTTATCGTCTAGTTCTTTGCTAGAGTAACTTGATTTGGTTGATGTTATTATTGGTTTCGGAGTTGGTGATGTTATTGGAGTTTGTCTTACTTTATTAATTACAAAATATGAGGCGCCAGCAACCTCTGCCAACAAAACAGCAACCAAAACAGTTAAAATGATATTGCGCAAACTAAACATCAATATAAATATACACTAAAAAAGAATTAATCAATAATAAGCTACAATAACAATATGAACCAGATCGCAATTGTTATTCTTCACTACGGATCAGTCGACAATACCCAAAATGCTATCAAAGATCTTGCCAAAAAAATTGGGATTCACAGACTAATCCTTATCAACAACGATGTTCAAGACATTACCACTCTTTCTAAAATAATAAAAAACACATCTCTTATTACAAACTCAGCTAATCGCGGCTTTGCATATGGAGTCAATCAAGCTATCAAGCTAGCTATGAGTGATACAAAGATCACTCACATACTGCTCCTCAACAACGATCTCGCAATTTCCTCAGGTTCTCTGGATCAACTCCTAACCACTTATGGGAAGGTGGGCACTGCTGGCATCGCAAGCCCTGTACTACATCACGGTGGTGGCTATGATTGGGGTGGCAAGTACAGCAAGTGGACGGGGATGGTTAAGCACAAAAATTGGGAGAATAAACCCAAAACCACCCAAAAAGTCGATCACGTTGCGGGAGCCGCCATGCTGATAAGTCGCCAGGTTATTGAAAAAATTGGGTTATTTGATGAACGCTTCTTTTTGTATTACGAGGATCTCGATTTTTGTTTGCGAGCAAGTAGCGCTGGCTTTACGATTCATATTAACCCAGATGTCGTCGCAGAACATCAAGTATCGGCTGCCAGCAATCCCATCCCTCGTTTAATGCACCAATGGCGTTCTCACCTACTCTTTAGTAGTAAATACTTCCCCAATCAGGCTTATCCAACAGCATTTTTATACGATATGATTTTTTATCCACTAGTATTGCTCAAATTATCACTGAAAAAATTGCTAAAAATATGAAAAATATTGCCAATCTCACAGTACTTACATTAAATCAGCCAAATATCGTAGATTTTGCCGATGCTCGTAATAAAATGCTGACATTGGCAACTACAGATTGGGTGCTATATCTAGATACCGACGAGCAAATTTCCGATGATTTATCGCAAGAGATTAAGTCTGCAATCAAGTTAACAACATTCGATGCCTATTCAATCCCGCGCCTAGATACATTCCTAGGCAAAGATCTATTACATGGCGAAAACGCTCACAATCGATTTATTCGACTAGTCAAAAAGGGTACTGGCAACTGGGAGCGACCAGTTCATGAGATTTGGGTTTCCAAGGGCCGGGTGGGCAAGCTAAATAGCACCATACTTCATCAGCTGCCAGATATAACAA
>Ga0194063_10000315_pt1 | contig 35994 bp, 28 predicted proteins | sample SepL3720m_MetaG_FD_155459 | JGI IMG/M metagenome (GOLD analysis project Ga0194063, IMG submission 155459) | Anoxic zone freshwater microbial communities from boreal shield lake in IISD Experimental Lakes Area, Ontario, Canada - Sep2016-L373-20m | ecosystem: Environmental > Aquatic > Freshwater...
GCGGATAGTGGAGGAGTTCAACGCCGCAGAGCGAGAATGGGCGCTGAAACACCCGGCCAAACCGAAGCGCAAGACGCGCCCCCGAGGGAACAAGGGACACCCATGAGAAGCGAAGTCATGAGGGGGGCGTGGCTTCGCCACAAGAGTTCATTGATGCAGAATGAGTTATGACGGGAATGAGTGTAATTCCTGACCTTAGAATCCCCGAAATGGCTGGCAAAATGATGATTTAAGGTGACGCTGGAATAGTAACCTTGCCCGGCAAATCGTAGGCCGCTTTCATCCCGTCGATCTTTACCTTGCCCTGCTTGCATAAAGCATCAAGAAGGGCTTTCAGTTCCTGGTCGGAAAGTTGCTTCCGGAACAGTGAATGTAATGTGCTGCGGAGCGTCTTCATTGTCCGCGGTCTGGCTTCGGCTCGTCGAATCAGATCTTTGACTGCCGTCTGCACCTGGGCATCGAGCGCGGCGTGGGGTGTCGGACGGGGAATCCCCGCGATGTCGGCTGACCGGCACACCACGATGCCTTTTCCTGCGAGATGCTTAATCAGCGCATCGAACCCGGAGTCTTTCGAGATGATGTGGAACCCCGCCGATGGATCCTGAACCGACAGCGTGCCGATGTAGTAGGCGATATGGAAGTCGAGCGCGTTCCGCCCAGCCGTTTCGAGCAGCACATACTCGGCATTGCCGCCCAACGATTGGAGCGCCATGGCGAGGCCGAGCGGGATCTTTTCCTGATAGTCTAATGGCGTTGTTGTATAGTAATTGGAGTACGGCCATGTTGATCAAAGGTATGCTTAGAGAGGAGTTGGAAAACTCCCTTGAGATGCAGAAGAACTACGAGCGGGAACTTGCGAAACTCCCGCGGGGGAGTCTTGTCCGCCGCATGATCAAGGGGAGGGAGTACTATTATCTGATTTTCCGTGAAGACGGGCAGTTCCGATCCTTGTATCGAGGGAAGGTGTCGGCCAAGGAGATTGAGAAATACCGCCATGCCAAGGAATTCCGAGCGAAATACCGCCATAAGTGACCACTTTCTATCAGCGGCGGCATTGGGAACTTGTTACCTCGCTCTACTGTGTTGAGGAAGTCAACCGGAACCTCGGTAATCCAATTAGCCGTGCCGACGCAGGATGGCGAGAGCCAGGCGGCGGCCGATTTCGCGATAGCTTTTTTGTGTCAGTACAGTGGTCGCCACATGGGAATACGGAATCTCAAGAGTGAGCGCAGGAACGCCCATTTCGGTTCGCATGGTTGAGGCAAAGTCGGGGGTCTCCGGGTTTGAGGGAGAGGACTGGCCACGTCTGAACTCCGGAGCGGCAAATTCCGTCTGTAATTCATGTTGGAGTACGTTGCACCACTTTGTCTCTTCCGCGGCGATGGCTCCACTTTGATCCTTGGCGACGTATGCGTAAACACCGTCCCGCTCGCAGGCGCCAGGTGCGTGCAGGTCAAGTGCCAGCATGGGGCGACAGCGGGCCTTCCATCGCTCCACGTCGTGTCGGATCACCCCTGCCTCGTGGCGCATTGCGGGTTTCCCCCAGGCCCGGTTGAGGTCATAGGGATAGGCGCCGTTTCCGTAATGACCCAGCATCACGCCATCGATGTCAACCAACGGAACAGTCCAGATGACATACGCGCCCTTGCGAATCTGGGCCCAATGCCGGAGGAAACCATCAAGGACCCATGATCCGGGCGTCTCCCCCGCATGCTGACGGGCCACAATATAGATGCCCGGCTGCGTTCCTCCCGGCACGCCAACGGCGTTATGCAGGCGAATAATGCGGCGACCGGCCTGGCTCAGGCCGATGGGAGCCGCCTGCCAATAGTCCTTGGAGCGATCCAGGACGGCATCCATGTCGGGGGGGCCATAAGGGAAGCAAAAAGCAATCTCCACGAACGGGGCGGGGTGTGGAATAGACCAGGAGAGTTGTCGGCGTCCGTCGGGGGTTCGCGTCTCTTCGCCCTGTTTGAGACGTGTCCACGACTGGCCGGCAACGAGACAGACGGGAAGACAAGACGGCAATTCCGTTGCGCCCGGAACCGTGTCGAAATAGACCCAGGTGAGCCGCACTTTGGTTTGGGTTGCCGGGTCTGGCGCGGTTTCCTCAAGACGGATGTAAAACCACATGGCTTCTGTGCCTCCATGCGGGTCGGAGGCAAAGCGGACTTCCGGAATGGGCCCGCCGGCAAGGAGCTCGATATCGGCGCCGTTGCCGCCGGGAAACTTTGACATCACTTTCACGCTCATACGCAAAGCAGTCTATACGGTTGCCAGCGGGACGCAAGTCTGACTTATCGGATGAAAACTCAAACGGGTTGATCTGGGCGGGCCGATCGGATACCCTCCCGCACATGGATACGGTCTTCATTTTAGTGAGTGTCATCGGCGCGGCCTTGGCGACGTGCTGGTATTTGGGATGGAGGAAAAACCCAGGCGACAGCGCGGCGCTTCAGGCCCGGCTGGACACCTTGGAAAAGGCCTTGGAACGCAATGAGCGATTGTTGCGGGAGGAGATGGAGCGAAACCGTACCGAGATGACGCGCCAGATCGGACTCCTGACCCAATCCAATGAACAGAAAATTGAGCAGTTACGCCTGAGCGTTTCCGGCGGGTTGCAGCAGATTCAGGAGGAGAACAGCCGCAAACTTGACCAGATGCGCCAGACGGTTGACGAAAAACTCCAGGGGACACTTGAACGGCGCCTTGGTGAGTCGTTCCGTCTTGTCAGTGAGCGGCTGGAGATGGTTCAAAAAGGACTGGGAGAGATGCAGGAACTTGCCAACGGGGTGGGGGATCTCAAGCGGGTTCTGACGAATGTCAAGACACGCGGCACCTGGGGCGAAATCCAACTGGGGGCGCTTTTGGAGCAGATCCTGACGCAGGAGCAGTACGCCACAAACGTGGCGCCGAAACCCGGTTCGGCGGAACGGGTTGAATTTGCAATCCGCTTACCGGGTCGTGATGAACAGGAAGGGACATCGGTCTGGATTCCCCTGGATGCCAAGTTTCCCAAGGAAGACTACGAACGGTTGATCACGGCGCAGGAGGGATCGGATCCCGTGCAGGCGGAGGAGGCCTCCAGGCGGCTGGAGGAGCAGATCCGGAAATGTGCCCGTGACATCCGGGATAAATACATCTGCCCGCCCCACACCACGGATTTTGCCATTTTGTATCTGCCGATCGAGGGACTCTATGCTGAGGTCATTCGCCGGAACGGCCTGGTTGAGGCCCTTCAGCAGACCTGCCGGGTCGTCGTCGCTGGACCGACCACGTTATCAGCCCTTCTCAATGCTCTTCAGATGGGGTTCCGTACACTGGCGATCCAGAAGCGATCCAGCGAAGTGTGGAAACTGCTGGGGGCCGTGAAAACCGAATTCGGCCGCTTCACCGACCATCTGGAGTCGGTTCAGAAGAAATTGCACCAGGCCTCGGATTCCATTGAGGACGCCGCCCGAAAGTCGCGGCTCATTCAGCGCCGACTCAAAGATGTGGAGGAGTTGCCTTCCTCAGAATTGCCGGTTCTACTGGGCGCCGATGAGGGTGACTGCGGAGAAGGTAAAAGGCCATTCCTGTAGCGTAAAGTATCTCTCCAACATCTCTTCTGAAACGTTTCAGATTTATTTACCCTGTTGATAACGCCCGGAAACCGGTTTATCCTTGCCTGATTTGGGTGAATACGTCCGACGTTCGAGTAGGGGAAAGAACGCCGCAGGGACCTCCGTGAGAGACTTTGATGAACTTGATTCTTTTATATCCGGATGATTTTGTGCGGGAGGGGCTGGTGTCGCTTTCGGGGCGACGGGCTGACCATGTGCGTGAGGTTCATCAGGCTGATGTGGGGCGACGGCTTCGTGTAGGGATCCTAAACGGCAGGGTCGGAGAGGGGATCATCACGGAACGGGAGGGCGACCGCTTGTCACTGGAAGTCTCCCTCACCGAAGACCCTCCTCCTCCACTCCCGGTGACGCTCCTGCTGGCCTTGCCCAGGCCCAAGTGTTTTCGCCGGATCCTCCAATGCGTCACCGCCATGGGGGTTAAGCGTATTGCCTTGTTCGGCGCCTATCGTGTGGAGAAGAGTTACTGGAATAGTCCCTGGCTTGAGGCGGATGCACTGCGAGATCAAATGGTGTTGGGATTGGAGCAGGCACGGGATGCCGTGTTGCCGGAGATTACCCGGCACATGCTTTTCAAGCCTTTTGTGGAGGATGATCTCCCGGAACTGACGAAGGGATCGCGATGCTGGGTGGCCCATCCCGGCACGAGTCGCACGAGTCCCGCCGTCCCTGGCGGACAGGTTTCTCTCGCCGTGGGGCCTGAGGGTGGGTTCACGGATTATGAACTGGAACTCCTGCTTGCTCATCAATTTGAAATGGTGTCGTTGGGGCCGCGTATTCTGCGCACGGAACACGTTGTTCCGGCGCTTTTGGGCCGTTGGTGCGGTTCAGTCCCTTGAACCTGTCTAGGTCATATGCTCCAAAAGGTGTATTTCCGGAATCTGCGGCGAAGGTCTGATCGTTCTTGTTATTGGCCAGGGGGATGTTTAAGATGTCGGCCATGAAAACAACTAAATTGCTTTTTTCTATCGGGGCCTTGTTGACGGTGTTGTCGGGCGGGGTCATGGCGGCGGGGGCGAATGGGCTTGATGTGGGTGTCCGTTATCACACCCAACACTCGGTCTTCTCGGAACTTCCGTATGCGGATGGCGACTTAACCTATGAGTTGGGATATGAAATTCATGATGAGAGCGGGTTGTTGCAGTTGCTCTGCGGGTTCACGCCGGAATTTGCTGATCGGAGTGATATCGATTACGGAATCACCCCTGAAGCCAATCTCTTGTTGACGGACGGCCTCTTTCAGGGTGGCCTTGGCATCCTCTCCACCTATACCAAAAATTCAGTCGGCAAGGACGGGTGGATGGACTTGTATTGGCAGTGGGTGCTGGGATTGAACGTTCCGCTCGGCAGCCGTTTGAGCATTCAGGCCAACGCCTACTATGTCTTCGAATCCTGGAGCCGCTTGAACAAGTTCGCGTTTGACGATGTCGAATTTGGCGGTTTCCTTACCTATAAGTTCTGACCGCTGCTTGATGTCCAAAACAAACACCAAGGCTGCGTCGGCGCTTCGGGAACTTTCGGCGGCCCTGGCCCACTTGGGCGAGGAACCGTGTTATGAAGTTCTCTCCACGTTATTGACCGCTCCCGAGCGTGAAAAAATTGCATTGCGGTGGAGATTGGTCTGCCTCTTGGAACAGGGGGTTACCCAGCGGGCGATTGCCTTGGAACTGGGTATCAGTTTGTGCAAGATCACGCGCGGATCTCATGAATTGAAATACGGCCCCGCATCGTTCCGGAAAGTGGTTCAAAAGGCCGTGGCCAAGGGAGTTCCCCGGACCACACATAAGAGAACGGCGAAAAGGTAGGAATCATGTTCAAGTCGGTTTCCCGTAAAGTGGATTTTCCATCCCAGGAGAAGGATGTCCTGGAATTCTGGCAGGAAGGGCACATCTTTGAGCGTTCACTCGAACAGCGGAAGGGTGCCCCGGAGTATGTGTTTTATGACGGTCCCCCCTTCGCCACCGGCCTTCCCCACTACGGGCATCTTCTTGCCGGCACCATCAAGGATATCGTTCCCCGCTACCAAACGATGCGGGGACATTATGTCAGCCGTCGCTTCGGGTGGGATTGCCATGGTCTTCCCGTGGAGTACGAGGTTGAGCAGGATCTCAAGATCAGCGGCAAGCGCGAGATCGAAAAGATGGGCGTGGACGTGTTTAACGAGCGTTGCCGGAGTATTGTTCTGCGCTATACACGCGAATGGCGCGAGGTGGTCACCCGCATGGGCCGCTGGGTTGATTTCGATGATGACTACAAGACCATGGATCCAAACTATATGGAATCCATCTGGTGGGTTTTCAAGGCGCTCTGGGAAAAGGAACTGATTTATGAGGGACACCGGATCGTGCCGTACTGCCCGCGCTGTACAACCCCGCTGTCCAATTTTGAGACGAATCAAGGCTATGCCGATGTCCAGGATCCGGCTGTGACCATCCGGTTCAAGGTCAGTGGACAGGACAACACGTATGTGCTGGCCTGGACCACCACGCCCTGGACCCTGCCGTCCAATATGGCGTTAGCCGTGGGCAAAGATATCGTCTATCTCAAAATCAAGGACGGCGAGGCCCTCTACTATCTCGCCAAGGATCGGGTCGCCGCCTACTACAAGAAGGGCTCCTCCTTCGAGGTTCTGGAGGAGGTCGCGGGTTCCTCCCTGGTGGGGTTGTCCTACGAGCCGCTTTTCCCGTACTTCGCGAACTTCAAGGCCAAGGGGGCTTTCCGGGTTATTGCGGCGGATTTCGTTTCCACAGGGGACGGAACCGGTGTGGTTCATATCGCGCCCGGTTTCGGCGAGGACGATAGCCGTGTCGGGCAGACCGAGACGTTGCCGGCGCCCTGTCCGGTTGATGAGGAAGGCCGCTTTACCGCCGAGATCGGAGACTACCTGGGGCGATTCGTCAAGGAAGCCGATGCCGACATCATCAAGCGTTTGAAGCATGAGGGAAAATTGATTCACCAAGGGGTGATTAATCACAGTTATCCCCATTGCTGGCGCTGCGACACCCCGCTGATCTACCGCGCGATTTCGGCGTGGTATGTGCGTGTTGAACACATGCGTGATCGCATCCTCAAGGCCAACAGCCAGACGAAATGGGTTCCCGATCACCTCCGGGACGGGCGTTTCGGAAAGTGGTTGGAACAGGCTCGTGACTGGAATATTTCCCGGAACCGGTACTGGGGCACTCCGCTGCCGGTGTGGCGCAGTGATGACGGCAAGGAAGTGGTGTGTATCGGGTCTGCCGCGGAACTGGAGGCGCTGTCGGGCCAGAAGGTCACGGATCTGCACAAGCACTTTGTGGACAAGATCGAGATCCCCTCGCGCGAGGGAAGGGGAACGCTTAAGCGCATCACCGAGGTGCTGGATTGCTGGTTTGAAAGTGGAGCCATGCCCTACGCCCAGGCGCATTATCCGTTTGAAAACCGGCAGCAGTTTGAGTCCCATTTCCCGGCGGATTTCATCGCGGAGGGCCTGGATCAGACTCGCGGGTGGTTCTATACGTTGACCATTCTGGCCACGGCGCTGTTTGATCGTCCTGCCTTCAGGAATGTCATTGTCAACGGGTTGGTACTGGCCGAGGACGGGCGGAAGATGAGCAAGCGTCTGAAGAACTATCCCGACCCGACCTCCATGATTAACCGGTATGGGGCGGATGCGCTTCGTCTGTACCTGGTCAATTCTCCCGTTGTCCGGGCGGAAGACCTCCGTTTTTCCGAGGCCGGCGTCCAGGACTTGATGAGGAATCTGCTGATCCCGCTGTGGAATGCGTACGGGTTCTTTGTGACCTATGCCAATGTTGACAACTGGAATCCAGAAGTCAGAAGTCAGAATCCCGTATCGGGAATCCAGACTGAGAACGTGTTGGACCGGTGGATCCGGAGTTCCCTGGAAACGCTGTCGACGAATGTGACGACGGCGATGGACAACTATGACCTGCAGAATTCGGTCAGGCCGTTTGTGCGCTTCATCGAGGATCTGACCAACTGGTATATCCGTCGCAGTCGCCGCCGATTCTGGAAATCCCAGGATGACGCAGACAAGGCGCAGGCCTATGAGACACTTTACCATGTTCTGTTGCAACTATCCAAGATTGCGGCGCCCTTCATTCCTTTCATGAGTGAGGCCCTATACCGGAACCTTCGCACGGCCGGGATGCCGGAGTCGGTGCATTTGTGCGACTTTCCGCAGGGGGACAGCCGGCGGCGGGATCCTGTTTTGGAATCCCGGATGGCGGCGGTGATGACCGTGGTGGTGCTGGGGAGGGCGTTGCGTTCGGCGCACGACCTCAAGGTGCGCCAACCGCTCCAGACGATGCATGTGGCCTGCCGAAATGCCGATCTGCTTCACAGTATCTCCGGGTTGAAGGACATTATTCTGGAGGAACTGAACGTCAAGGAGGTTCAGTTTAGGGCGCATGAATCCGACTTTGCCACGCTGAAAGTCAAGGCGAACTTTGCCCGCCTGGGCCCGAAACTTGGAACGCTGGTTAAGAAGGCATCCGGGGTCATCGCGGCGCTGAAGAGCGAGCAGGTGGAAGCGCTGGTGGTCGGTGAGTCACTGACGGTTACCGTCGAGGGGAAGAACGTGGAGTTGGTTTTGGACGACGTGATCATCGAGCATCTGCCGCGTGAAGGCAGTGTGGTGGCGGCGGAAGGCGGCATTGTGGTGGCGCTGGACACGGCCCTGACCCCCGAGTTGGTTGAGGAGGGGATGGCCCGTGAACTGGTCAGCAAGATTCAGGCCATGCGCAAGGCGGCTGATCTGGAAGTCACCCAGCGTATTCATGTGCGTTTTGTCGGGGATGAGGCCGTGCAGGCCGCCGTGATGAAGTTCAGGGATACCATCATGACCGAAACCTTATGCCTTTCGTGCGACCGTGTGGACAGGACGGAACGCGAGCCGACCCCTTGGGATCTAAACGGGCATTCCTGCGAGATTGAAATTTCGTATTAATCCCCTTGACTTCCCGTCCGGTTGTTTCTATACATAGAAACATTATGTATCCCAATGAAACAACCTATGCGGGACTGGCGCGTGACTATGACATCGTGCCGGTGGTCAAGGAAGTGCTGGCGGATATGGAAACGCCGGTCTCCGTTTTGCAGCGGTTTATGAGCCGGGAGAATGCCTTTCTCCTGGAAAGCATGGAGGGCGGCGAGAAGTGGGGCCGGTATTCCTTCGTCGGGATTGATCCGCGTCCTTTTCTCGAGGTGGATCACCGCAAGCCGGGCAACGGACTGGAGGAGATTCGCCGCGTATTCAAAGGAGTGCGTGTGGCGACGGCGCCGGGTTTACCCCGGTTCATCGGTGGCGTCGTCGGGTTTATCGGCTACGAGGCCGTGGGCGAGTTTGAAACCATGCCCAACCCCAAGGCGGGACGCGACGGAATGCGCCTGCGCAGCCGTTTTGTCCAGGCTGACCGGATGATTGTGTTTGATAACATCCGCCACACCATCAAAATTGTGGTGTGTACCCGGCCCTCGGATTCACCGTCTCCGGAGGCGGCTTACCGCCGTGCCCTATCCGAGATTGAGGGGATCGAGCATACCTTGAATCAGCCGGCTGAACCGGTTCACTACGCGGGCGGGACGGAGGTTCGATTTGAGTCGAATATGACGAAGGATGAATTCTGCGGCATGGTGGCGAAGGCGAAGGAGTATATCTATGCCGGCGACATCATTCAGGCAGTTCTCAGTCAACGGTTCAGTGCCAAGTCGGATATTCCTCCTCTCTATCTGTATCGGGCCCTTCGTCTGTTGAATCCGTCGCCTTACACCTTCTTTCTTAAAATCGGCAGTCAGACACTCGTCGGGTCGTCTCCGGAGGTGATGGTTCGCCTGACCGGCAACCGGGTCGAATTGAGGCCCATTGCCGGAACTCGCCCGCGCGGGGCGGAGGATGCCGCGGATCGCGCCCTGGCGGATGAACTGCTGTCGGATGAAAAGGAAAAAGCGGAGCATGTGATGCTTGTGGATCTGGGACGCAATGACATCGGACGGATTGCTGAGATGGGGAGCGTACAGGTGACCGACTATATGGTTATCGAGCGTTACAGTCATGTGATGCATTTGGTGTCGCATGTTCAGGGAGTGCTGCGCAAGGAGTTTGACGCGTATGATGTCATCCGGGCGACTTTCCCGGCAGGCACGTTGTCCGGCGCCCCGAAGATCCGGGCCATGCAGATCATTCATGAACTGGAACCCGAACCAAGGGGAGCCTATGGGGGAGCCGTGGGGTATGTTGGATATGACGGCAATATGGATCTGGCGATTACCATCCGAACCTTGGAAGTTGGCGGAGGGGTTGTTTCTGTTCAGGCGGGAGCCGGGGTCGTGTATGATTCGGATCCGGTGAAGGAATACGAGGAAACCTGTCACAAGGCGCGCGGGATGCAGCAGTCGGTTGAATTGGCGGCGCACGGACTTGACTTGAGTGGAGAGGCCTTATGATCGTGCTCATTGATAACTACGATTCGTTTACATACAACCTGGTTCAGGTCATGGCCTCAATCGGGGCTGATATCAAGGTGTTCCGAAATGACGCCATTACCGTTGATGGCGTTGAGGCGCTCCATCCGGCGGCCGTGGTGATCTCGCCGGGCCCCTGTACGCCGAAGGAGGCGGGAATCTCGGTGGCCCTGATCCAACGCATGAGCGGGCGGATTCCGGTGCTGGGGGTGTGCCTGGGACACCAATCTCTGGGCGTGGCCTTTGGCGCCACGGTATCGAATGCCAAGCGCATCATGCACGGCAAGGTCTCGCCGGTGCGGCATGACGGTCAGGGACTATACAAGGGCATGGGCAATCCTTTCCAGGCCGGGCGGTACCATTCACTGGCGGTCTTGAAGGAAACGATGCCGCCGGAGTTGATTGCCGATGCGTTCAGCGAGGATGACGAGATCATGGGAATGCACCATGCCACTCATCAAACCTATGGTGTGCAATTCCATCCCGAATCCGTCCTGACACCTGCGGGAAAGAAGTTGCTGAAAAATTTCCTGGAGATTGTCGCCGATCATCATCAGTCTCAAATCACAAATCTCAAATCATGAAGACCGTATTACAAAAGTTGATTGCCCGGCAGAATTTGTCGGAGCAGGAGGCGGGGACGGCCTTTGACCTGATCATGAGTGGCGAGGCCACGCAGGCCCAGTTGGGTTCATTCCTGACCGCGCTGCGGATGAAGGGCGAGACCGTTGACGAACTGGCCGGAGCCAGCCGGTCTATGCGTCGCCATGCTGTGTTTGTGGATCCGCGCGGCAAGCCGGTGGTGGATACCTGTGGAACCGGCGGCGATTCCCTGGCGACCTTCAATATCTCCACCACGGCGGCGTTCGTCGTTGCCGGCGCGGGGGTTCCCGTTGCCAAACATGGCAACCGCTCCATCACCAGCAAATGCGGGTCGGCGGATGTCCTGGCCGAGTTGGGCGTCAACCTTGATGTGGCACCGGATGTGATGGAGGACTGTATTCACGAGGTCGGGATCGGGTTTCTTTTTGCCCCGAAACTTCATCCCGCCATGAAACACGCGATGGGACCGCGCAAGGAACTGGGATTTCGGACGGTGTTCAATCTTCTGGGCCCTCTCGCGAACCCGGCGGGAGCCAAGTATCAGGTGCTGGGTGTCTTTGCCCCTGAACTTACCGAAATGTTTGCCGAAGTTCTCAAACGGCTGGGTAGTCGCAGGGTTTTTGTTGTCCATGGCCAGGATGGCATGGATGAAATTACCGTCACCGGAACGACGCGTATCAGCGAACTGCGCGATGGGAGCATTCGCACGTATAACTTTGACCCTTTGTCGGTCATGGAGGACTATGCGTCACTGTCCTCTCTTGCCGGTGGCGATGCGGTGATGAACGCCAGAATGTCCCGGGCCATATTGGAAGGCGAGACCGGACCGCGCCGTGATATTGTGTGCCTGAACGCGGCGGCGGGCCTGATCGCCGGCGGGAAGGCAAACGATTTTGCGGATGGATTCAAACTGGCCGGTCAGTCGATCGACAGCGGGAATGCCTTGAAGGCCCTGGAGGGGCTGGTCATGGCGACACGGTGACAACGATGAGTGAAGACGAAAACATATTATCGCGGATCATGCAGGAGCGGAAGAAGGACGTGGCCGCCGCCAAGAGGAAGGTTTCTCTGAATGAACTTCTCGATGAAGCCGAGAAGCGCACGGTCTACTTCAGTTTGACGCAAGCCCTCCGAAAGAGTCCGGTTCCCAGGATTATTGCCGAGGTGAAGAAGGCGAGTCCCTCTGCCGGGGAAATCCGGCCAGCCTACAATCCGCTTGCCATCGCCCAGGCGTATGCGTCGGCCGGGGCGGCGGGGATCTCGGTGCTGACCGAACCCCATCACTTCCTGGGTTCGCCTGGCGATCTGCGCGCGGTGCGAAAAGTGGTGAATCTTCCGCTACTGCGGAAGGACTTTATTTGTGACACCTATCAGTTGGCCGAGGCGGCGGCATGGGGTGCGGATGTCATTCTTCTGATTGTCGCCGCTCTGGAGCCCGAGCAGTGTCAGATGTATCACCAGGCCGCCCTTGAACTGAATCTGGAAACGATTGTTGAGGTTCACACGGCGGACGAGTTGAGGGTGGCGCTGGCGTGTGAAGGCGCCATAATCGGGGTGAATAGCAGGAATTTGAAAACCCTGGTAACGGATCTGGCCGTTGCCCATGAACTGGCGAAGATGATTCCGGATGACCGGCTGAGCATCGCCGAGAGCGGGATCAGGACGGCGGAGGATGTCCGGGGATTGATGGGCGCCGGATACGACGGTTTCCTGATCGGCGAGTCGTTCCTGCGGGAGACCTTTCCGGGAAAATCCCTTAAAAAACTACTGTCTCAATCTCAAACCTGAAATCATCAAGGGCGCCATGATCAGCATTAAAATATGCGGCTTGACCAATGTGGTCGATGCCCTTTGGGCGCTGGAGCAAGGGGCGGATTATTTGGGGTTTGTGCTCTATCCGAAATCACCGAGGGGGGTGACGGCGGGTAAACTGAAGGCGATTTGCGACGCGCTTCCCGCGAGGTCAAAGTGTGTCGGCGTTTTTGTCAATGAATCCGCCGCGTTTGTTCAAAAAGTTTGGGAAGAATGCCGACTTTCTGCGATCCAGTTGCATGGCGATGAAGACGCATCCGGCTTTTGGGGCATAACGATTCCTGTGTGGCGGGCAGTTCGGATGCAGGAGGGGGAGTGGACTCCCTCGCCGACGGCCTGGCCTGCGGAACGATATGTCATCGATGCCGCTTCCCCGGCGTATGGCGGAACCGGGGTGACGGCAGATTGGGATGCGGCGGCTTCATTTTCCGCCCGGCACCGGTCGATGCTCGCGGGAGGGCTTCATCCTGGCAACGTTGCCGAGGCGATCCGGCGCGTCAACCCTATCGGGGTCGATGTGTCGAGTGGCGTGGAGTCATTGCCGGGGAAAAAAGATCTCGGGAAGATCATGGCCTTTATCCAGGCTGTTCGAGACGCAGACGAAGGATGTCTCTCGCGGAGACGCGAAGGCACGAAGGGGAGCGAGATATGAGTACTGTTGGGTTTAATAATATGCCGGATGCCAGTGGGCATTTCGGGATTTATGGCGGACGGTATGTGGCGGAGACACTGATGCCGGCCTTGATTGAAGTCGAGAAGGCGTACCGGGCGGCACAGGCGGATCCGGCCTTTGATGCCGAATTCAGGGGACTTTTGAGACATTATGTCGGGCGGCCTTCGCCTCTCTACTATGCGCCGCGCCTGACTGAGGCGTTCGGCGGGGCCAAAATCTTCCTCAAACGGGAGGATTTGAACCATACTGGCGCACACAAGGTGAATAATACCCTCGGACAGGCCATCCTGGCGCGCCGCATGGGGAAGAAGAAACTCATGGCCGAGACAGGGGCAGGGCAGCATGGCGTGGCTACAGCCACGGTTGCCGCCCGCTTTGGCATGGAGTGCGATGTCTATATGGGCGAAGAGGACATCCGCCGCCAGGCCCCGAATGTGAAGCGAATGAACTTGCTTGGAGCCCGCGTGATTCCGGTCAGCAGTGGAACCCGGACGCTTAAAGACGCGATGAGCGAGGCGCTCCGGGAATGGGTGGCTGCGGTGGACACCACCTTCTATGTCATTGGCACGGTGGCTGGTCCCCATCCTTACCCCATGATGGTTCGCGATTTCCAGAGTGTCATTGGTATCGAGACCCGTGAACAGTTGATTGAACTTGAAAACCGCCTGCCGAATCTTGTTATTGCCTGCGTCGGCGGCGGAAGCAATGCCGCCGGCATGTTCTTTCCGTTTCTGAATGATCCCAGCGTCAGGATGGTTGGAGTCGAGGCGGCGGGTCACGGAATAGCCACGGGAGAACACGCGGCAAGCATCGAAGCCGGGCGGGCCGGAATCCTGCATGGGAGTAAATCCTATGTGCTCCAGGATGCGGAGGGTCAGATCAAGAACGCCCATTCCATCAGCGCCGGACTGGATTATCCCGGCGTTGGTCCCGAACATGCCTTGTGGGCCGACCTGAAGAGGGTTGAATACGACGGCATCACGGACTCCGAGGCCGTGGCCGCTTTCCATGAACTCGCTTTGTTGGAGGGAATCATTCCCGCCCTGGAGTCAAGTCATGCCCTTGCCGAGGCACGGAAACGGGCCAAGGACGTCGGCCCCCAGGGTTCGATTATCGTGTGTCTCTCCGGTCGCGGCGACAAGGATCTTGAGAGCGTATTGGAATACGATGCCAACCAGAAGTCGGAATAAGATTATTCCTAACCCGAGACGAGAGACTCCAAAGGAGTATTATGAGTCGGATTGAAAACACATTTGCACGGTTGAAGCAGCAGAATCGGAAAGCCCTGGTGGGTTTTCTGGTTTCGGGGGATCCGGATCTGGAGACCTCTGAGCGGAACTGCCGGTTGGCCTTGGACAACGGGGTGGACGTACTGGAGTTGGGTGTTCCCTTTTCGGATCCCACGGCGGACGGTCCGGTAATTCAGGCGTCCGGACAACGGAGTTTGGCGGCGGGAACGACCGTTTCCAAGGTGCTCGCCATGGCGAGACGTCTGCGCCAGGATTACCAGACCCCGATCGTGTTGTTCGGATATGTGAATCCCTATTTCAGTTACGGGTATGAAAAACTGGCCCGCGATGCGGCTGAGGCGGGAGTGGATGCTTTTCTCGTGGTCGATCTTCCGTTTGAGGAGAGCGGGGAGTTGCGGCTGCATTTGGACAAGGTCGGATTGGAGTTTATAACCCTGATTGCCCCGACGACCCCTGATGACAGGTTGAAAATCCTGCTCCAGGATGCCCGTGGTTTTGTTTACTATATCATGGTCAAAGGCGTCACCGGCGCTCGGGCTGAAATGGCGGTTGATGTGTCCGATCATCTCATCCGGCTTCGACAACACACAAATCTGCCTGTGGCGGCAGGGTTTGGCGTCAGCAATGGATCCCAGGCCCGTGATGCGGCACGGCATGCGGACGGCGTGGTGGTCGGCAGCGCGCTCGTCAAGGCTGCCGCCGCGGGGCGGCTGGCGGATCTCGTGAAGGAACTGCGTCAGGCGCTGGATGCCTGAAAAGGATTCGGAACATAAAATACTGATTGCGTTGGGCGGTGGAATCGGGTACTAATACGCGGCTTTTTTGGAAGAAAGGTTGGACTATGAAGAAGGATATTCATCCCGATTATCAAGATGCGACGATTACCTGTGCCTGTGGCACGATTGTGAACGTGAAGTCCACAAGCAAGACGATGCATATCAACGCGTGCTCGGTCTGTCACCCGTTTTATACGGGCCGTACCGCCATGGTGGATGCGAAGGGCCGCGTCGAGCAGTTCCGCAAGCGTTACGCCAAGAAGTAGTTATTTTGTATGTCGGAAAAGGCCGGGAACTCCGAGAAGGGTTCCGGCCTTTTTTCTGTTTTAGGGGCGGCGCTCATTGGCGTCAAGCATGGTGTGGCCGGATTCCCGCGGGGTTCTTCCGTGATTGAAAAAGCCTATATCGATAAACTGGCGGATAAATTGAGGGAACTCGAGGCGAGTATCTCCAATCCCGCCCTTGCCGCCAGCCCCAAAAAATTCCGCGAGACCGCCAAGGAGCATTCCCGACTCCGGAAGATTCTCGACAAGGCGGATGTCTTTTTCCGGATCAAGCGTGATCTCGAGGAACAACGCGTGTTGTTATCGGCCGAGAACTCCGACCCTGACCTGAAGATCCTGGCGGCCGAGGAGGTGGTTGGTCTGGAACACGATTACCCGTCGGCTGAAAAGGATCTGCTGAGTGCGCTTTTGCCGCCGGATCCCAATGACGAGCGTAATGTTATCATGGAAATCCGCGCGGGTACGGGGGGCGACGAGGCCGCGCTATTTGCCGGCGACCTCTTCCGGATGTACACCCGATATTGCGACGGAAGACGGTGGAAAATGTCGGTCATTGATGCCAGTCCCTCGTCCGTTGGCGGCTTCAAGGAAATCGTGTTCTCGGTTACAGGCGACCATGTGTACCAGATCCTCAAATACGAGTCGGGTTGCCACCGGGTTCAACGTGTGCCGACCACGGAATCGTCCGGGCGGATTCATACGTCTGCGGCGACGGTCGCTGTTCTGCCGGAGGTGGACGAGGTGGATGATATCGAGATTCCCGCCGCCGACATACGGGTCGACATCTTTTGTTCGTCAGGGCCGGGCGGGCAGGGGGTCAACACCACGTACTCCGCCATCCGTATCACGCATCTGCCCACCGGCCTCGTGGCGCAGAGCCAGGACGAACGGTCCCAGCACCGGAACAAGGAAAAGGCATTGAATGTCCTCAAGGCCCGCCTGTTGGACTGGCAACAGCGCCAGGACGAGGAGAAGAGCGGGGACATGCGCCGTACCCAGATTGGTTCGGGTGACCGCAGCGAGAAAATACGAACCTATAACTTTCCTCAAAACCGGTTGACGGATCACCGTATCAATTTCACCATCTATACGCTCAATCGTTTTATGGAAGGCGAGATTGACGGACTGATCAGGACGCTTCAGACTCACGATATTGAACTGCGCATCCAGAAGGAAATGGCGTCCGTCAAAGGATGAAAACGTTGCTCGATGTCCTGCAGTCGGGCGCCGGCTACCTGGCCGGCAAAGGGGTTGAGAATTCGCGCCTGGTCATGGAACAGTTGATGGCGCATTCCCTGAAGTGTCCGCGTCTCCATCTCTATCTTCGTTTCGAAACCGCGATCCCCGAAGACCGTCTAGTCAGGCTTCGGGAGGGAATCAAAAGGATTGGCGCCGGGGAACCCCTGCAATACGTTCTGGGAGACACCGAGTTTATGGGGCGGCGGTTCAAGACCGATAAACGGGCGCTGATTCCCAGACCGGACACGGAGTCGCTGGTCGAAGCCGTGCTCGCCTGCGCCTCTCTCTGGGCGCTGGAGAAACCCGTCATCGTGGATGTCGGCTCAGGGAGCGGATGTATTGTGGTGAGTTTGGCGCTGGCGAAACCTCAGGCCGATTACAGGGCCGTTGACCTGAGCGAGGTCGCCTTGTCACTGGCCCGCGAGAACGCCGCCGGGTGCGGTGTATCCGGGAGAATTCATTTCCAGCCGGGTAACTTGCTGGCCGACTTTGCTCCGGTCTCGCTTGATGCCGTGGTGTCGAATCTGCCCTATATTACGACCGAGGACTGTCATTGCCTTCCCCGTCATATCCGGGAACATGAGCCGATGTCCGCCCTTGACGGCGGACCAGACGGGCTGGATCTGATCCGCCGATTGATCATCGAGGCGCGCCGTGTTCTTCGTCCCGGTGGGTGGATCTTTCTGGAGATTGGTTTTGATCAGGCAGAAAGGGTTGTTGACTGTTTGAGGACGTGTGGGTTTTCTGATAGTGTTGTAAGCAAGGACTTGGGAAACCGTGACCGTGTAGTTCAGGCGATATGTTAAAAAGGAGCAGAACATGGACTTTCTTGATCTAGTCAATAAAAGGTTCAGCGTGCGCGCTTATGACTCGAAGCCCGTTCCTGACGATAAGATCAACACGATTTTGGAGGCGGCGCGTCTGGCGCCGACGGCGGCGAACCGGCAACCCTTGCACCTGATTGTCCTCCATAAGGGGGAGAAACGTCCCGCCATGAACGGGGTCTATCTGAGGGATTGGTTCAGGCATGCGCCGGTCGTCATCGTTGTCTGTGCGGAGCCGGCCAAGGCATGGGTTCGGGGTGACGGTAAGAACTACGGCGATGTGGATGCCGCCATCATGATGGATCACATCACCCTGTGTGCGGCGGATATAGGCCTTGGGACCTGCTGGATCGCCGCCTTCGATGCGGCCAAGGTTTGTGCGATCCTTGACTTGCCTGCGGGTATTGAGCCTGTAGCTCTGACACCGCTGGGATATCCCGCCGAGGTCGCCCGCGCCAAAATTCGAAAAACAATTTCTGAATTTGTGCACAGGGAAAAGTGGTAAGGGATACCAAGCACCGCCCCCCCTCAAAGAGAGGGAGTCCAGGGATTATTCATGATTTCTAAAGCGAAAGGCACGGGTTGGGTCGTATTTGCTCTGGCCTGCTTTTCCTTTGCGGCCTGGTTCGGGGCGCACTCTGAAAGGAAGGACGTTTCGGATGCCTTCCGCCCCATGCGACTCGATGCCCCGCCGGGGGTGCGTTTCGTGACGGTGGCCCTGGGTGGTTTCAGGGGACTGCTTGCCGATATGCTCTGGGTACGCGCATCGGAGTTACAGGATCGGGGAAGTTTTTTTGAAGTTGCCCAACTTGCCGACTGGATCACCCGCCTTGAACCGCGCTATCCGGAGGTGTGGATCTATCATGCCTGGAATATGGCGTACAATATCACGGCGGTTGTTCCCGATCCCTCGGATCGCTGGCATTGGGTGATGAACGGGATCCGCTTACTCCGGGATGAGGGGATACCCTCCAATCCCGGCGATCCCAAATTGTATTGGGAATTGGGGTGGCTCTACTTCGATAAAGTCGGCGGACGCTGGGACGAGGCAAAGATGTTTTACAGAATCAGTTGGGCCCGCGAGATGTCTGAGCGCATGGGGGGCGGAATGCTGAACCACGCCGTGCTTGCCGAACATCCGGAGATGTCCCGTGCTTTTACCGAGATCGGACTGAACCCGGAGGTGATGAAGGCGATGGATGAGTCCTATGGCCCTCTCGACTGGCGTCTCCCGGAAACTCATGCCATGTACTGGGGCTTCAAGGGGCGTCCCTATCAGAAACCTGATGCGCGCTGGTGCGACCGGCTCGTCTGGATGGGATTGACCGAAAGCATGAAGAATGGACATCTGGTGTTCTTGCCCGAGCGGAAGATCTATCAACAGGGGCCTCGTCTCGATCTCGCCATCAAGGGAGTCCGCCGTTTGTCTGAGGAAAAACAGTATGCGGATTCCCTGACCGGACTCGTGGCAAACCGTTTCTTAAGGGAGTCCACGGTTTATCTCTATGCCTTCGGGCGGAAGGCGGATGCGGAGGTTGCTCTGAAGGAGTTGAGGCGTTCTTCGGGGGGAACTGAGGGAAGGGCGTCGCTGGATGATTTTGTCAAGCAGGAGGTCGGTCAGGCGGAGGCCTTGAGTTCCATCTCAAAACGTGATCGCGTGGTCGGATTCCTGGCCCGTGCGGATATCTGGCGGAGACTCAAGGTTCCGGAGTATGGCGAGGGATTTGAGCAGTTGGCGCGTTTGTACTGGGATGCCTTGGTGAAGACCGACCACCAGACTCCCGATACCGACTGGGAGACAGTCACCCGTCTGGCTCACGAACGATCCTTGAGCGAAATGCCTTGAGTTGCGGTCTAGAATCCGACCACGAATCCTTTCAGGTATTCTGACTCCGCGAAACCGGGTTTGAGGGGGTGATCAGGGGGTTGCCCAAGGTGATCCAGAAACTGAACCGGACGATGGGCATCGCGGGCGGCGCCCTCGATCACCTTGCCGAATAGTTCGCGATCCACGATCCCGCTGCAGGAAAAGGAGAAGAGAATTCCCCCTGGATTCATCAGTTGGCAGGCCAGCAGATTGATGTCTTTGTAGGCCCTCAACCCCGGTTGCAGTTTGGCCTTCCGGCTCACCAGTTTCGGCGGATCCAGGATGATTACATCGAACCGTTCCTTGGCATCGCGGAGTTGGCGGAGCGTGTCGAAAGCATCGCCAAGCCGGTAGTCGCGCCGGGCGGGATCACAGTCCGGGTTCAGCGCCAATTGCTTTTCGGCGAGCCCCTTTGCCGATGCTGAGGAGTCGATGGAAAGGACGCGATCTGCCCCTGCTTTCAGGGCGCAGATTCCGAAGGAATCGGTGTAGGCAAACACATTCAGTACGCGGGGCTTGCCAAGTTGCGTGATCCAGCGGGTCAGGCATTGACGGTTGGAACGCTGATCCAGATAGAACCCGGTCTTATGTCCTTCCTCCACGTCGGCCAGAAAACGAAGGTCGTTCTCGATGAAGTGAACAGGGCCGGTGAGTGGAATTCCGGCCAGCAACCCCTTCCGGGGTTCGAGTTCCTCGTGACGGCGCACGTCAACATCAGAACGCTCCCAGATGGTTTTCGGATGGAGACTATCCTTGAGACAGTCCACCAGACAATCACGCCGTGATTCCCAGGGTGCGGTGAGAAGTTGCACGACCAGAGTATCGGCATACCGGTCAACGATCAGACCCGGCAGGCCGTCACACTCAGAGGAAACGATACGCGCGGCGGTGGTGAGGCCCCAGGGGAGCCAACGTTGACGGCGTTCTATGGCGAGTTGCAGACGACGGCGGATACCGGGTGCGTCCAAACTTACTCCGGCCTCAGTCGTGAAAACACGGGCGCGGATTTCAGAGGAAGGGTGAACCGTGGCGCGCCCGAGAAACGTGCCGTTGGCGGCCACGATGTCGGCCTCGTCCAGGTTACGGTTCCCCTCAGCCCGCGAGATGGCCCCGGACATGATCCACGGATGGCCGCGGAGGATCGGAATTTCACGTCCTGCTTTGAGGTGAAGGATTAAACTCATACGGGCGCGAGTTGATCGGCTATTTCTTGCGGGGTTTGTGGACTTCAGTCGCGAAGTTCACGTTGTCATGAGTCCATGTCGTGTCATCCACGTTGATCTTACCTTGACCCTGACCGGTGAACCGGTTCCGCGCGATTTCGATATTCCGGGCGTTTGTGGCCGACACCGAGATGTGCCCCTGCGTTAATTCATTGTCCAGGATCTTAAGATTATTCACAGGACGGTCGCCGCTCAGGACATGAATAGCCGCTCCGCCTGCGGTAACTTTGTTGCTTTGAATGAGCAGGCCGTCGATATCCATCACCCACAGGCAGAGGTAACGGTTGCCTGTATTGCCGATCATGTCGGAACCGCGCACCGCCGAGTTGTCGTGGTTTTCGTGCATGATGCCTTCGCCGTCGTTGATCTTGGTGTGGCCGTCGCACGCGGTGTTGCTGTGCACCTCGTAGTCATTGCCTTCCACATGCCATCGGTATCCGCGCATTGTCATGGCGCGGTTATCATTCGTGGCGGAGCCGTCAGAGGCCACGAGGCCGGTCGTGGTGGGGCGCCGGAGTCCGGCAGGATAACGGATGGTATTGAAGGAACAGACCACGCCGTCGCCCGCGAAGGCAATGGCGCAACGGCCCGAGCAGTATATGTAATTGTCGCGCAGGATGATCCCCTTGCGGAATCCCTGGGGAAAGGTCTCCGGTGTTCCATTGGGGAGGTCGTGCCCGACGGAACCGACTTTCGCGAAATTGGCGTAAATGCCGGGGCGGTTATCGTAGTCGAATTCGACGCCGTCTTCGAGCGTCTCCACTTTGAATGGCTTCTTGCTCTTGAAGGTAAAGTCCTGTCCCTTTCCATTGAGCACCCTGACCAGGGTGTAGGGTTTCACGAGAAAGTTGCCGTCTCCACTTTTGGGGAGGCGGTTGTTGGCGACAAACATGTTTTCGCCGCTGAAGATGTGAATGGCGGCACGGTGGCGGGCTGTGAAGCGCTGGTGCGCCTGCTGACTGTATTCCTTGTTGGGGATGGTTGGATCCGCCGCCGCCGTGTTGGATAGGAGGCAGCCGAACACAAACCGGTTGCTGCCAACAAGGTGATCCGGGCCCTCTTCAAAGTACACGTGCCCGCGGTTGATAGCGATGTTGGCGATTCCGCAATTGCCCGCCTTGGCCGGTTCAGCGAGACGAATGCATTTGAAGGCGGTGCCGATGGGCGTTCCCTCGCCTTCCATCGAGGGGCGATAGGAGGGGAACTCGAACCGGGTTCGGGGCGCGTACTGGTCGCTCTTGGCGTTTCCTTCAACAGGCGTCTCACCGCGGAGGATGACGCCAGTTTCCAGGCGGATGTCGTCCGAGAAGGTGTAGGTTCCGGCGGGAAAATAGATGACGCCTCCGCCTCGCTTGACAACCTCAGTCTGCGCCGCACGGACGCGTTCATCATCGTTGGTTCCTTTCGCGTCCGTGATGTTGACGGTGCGGTTCCACGGCAGGGCTGTGACCCAGGCGGGAACCGCGTCCTTCAGCGCGGCATAATGCGCCGCCACAGGATTATCACAGGGGGTCGTTTCCGCGCTGGGGCGCGCCGGCGCCACCCGGGCAGCAAGGCAGGAGATGAACACACAAACGACCATGGCGATTCTATTCATGACAGGGTTCCTTTTAAAAGTTCTGACCTCGTTCTGAAAAACATTAGCATGGAAACAGTGAGCCAATACAGAACTAATATTTTGAATTGAGGTCGTCGAACTCAGGATTATGACGAGCAGGATGGGTCAGAGGCCGCTGAGAGAGAGGGTCTGCGACAGGGCTGGGGAGGATGAGAGGAATTGGTTCGCGCGATCAAGGGCGGCGGGCCACGTTGTCGCACTCTGGACTGCTCTGAAGAGGGTATGTCCGAAAACGAAATTTCGGGCAAAATAGGGGGTGAAACCTTTTAATTGGGTCAGTGCCTGCTTGGGGGCGAAGTCATCGGAAAGATAACCGCAGTATCGGTTCCATACCTCGGCAACGGTAATCTTCAACTCCGGGTTATGCCATTGGGCAAAGAACCAGGGACGAACCGCCACCATTCGGCCGATCATCAACCCCGCCGAGGTTTTGAATAGAGACTCGCGATCCCGTATATAGTCGGCGCCCGTGATATCGCCATTGGCGATGATCGGAAGACAGGTCTCTGCAACCAGTTCAGCCTGAAGAGTATGACGGGCCGCAAAACGGTTCAGCGATTCCTCGGCAAAGCGGGGATGCATGGTCAGGGCATCGATTCCCTCGTCCTCGAACAATCGTAGTCTGTCCCTCAGAACGGCGCGCCAATGAGGCGTTGGACGGCCCAGCCGGATTTTGACAAGCAGGGGCCCATGGAACCGTTGTCGGATGACCCGGATGATCTCGCGAAGCCGATCCGGGTCGTCAAACAGGTTTGAGCCGCCACCCTGAACCTGTACCGTGGCGGCCGGGCAGGCTAGATTAATATCAATTCCGTCGCCTGCAACCGGCGCCAGATGATCGACACACCGGGCCAGGTTCACGGTATCGACAACCAGTAATTGATAAATGATTTTGCCGTCGCTCGGGCGACGCTTCAGCCAGGGTGAACTTTCAAGAGACTCGTGGATAACCATCTTGGCTGCCAGCATTTCGGTAAAGAGTGCGCCGTACCCGCCAAAATCCGAAAGCAGACGGCGGAAGGCGCTATGAGTGATCCCCGCCATGGGGGCGCAAAAAAGCGGTATCTCAAAACGCACCCCACGCAGGGTCAGTGGCGCTGGACAAAACACAGGATTCATGGGCTGGCATGCTTTCACATTGGTTCCCTGACCTCAATCCTTTTGTCCCCGGGTCTGTCTATATTGTCTAATCTCGACAGCCGTGCCCTGTTACAGTAATTTATCACCCTTTTACCGCGCCAAAATGGCGTTGCGGGAGCGGGTGAACAATGACTATTCAGGATGTAATTGCGCTGAAGGAGCAGGGGATTAACGAGGCCAGACAGGCTGGAACCCTGAGTGACATTGAGGCGGTCAGGATCAGATACCTTGGCCGGAAAGGGGTGCTTCAGGATGTCATGGACAACCTGAAGTCGGTTCCGCCTGAAGGGCGCCGTGATTTCGGGCGTTGCGCGAATGAATTGAAGCAGGACTTAACACGGGTACTCGATGAGCGTAAGTCCGTCCTGTCAGCCGCCTCCAAGGTTGCTGAGAACAAACAGTTTGATGTCACCATGCCCGGCGCATGGCGCCAACCAGGTACCCGGCACCCGGTGACACAGGTCATCGAGGAAGCCATCAGGATTTTTAGTATACTGGGTTTTACGGTGGCCGATGGCCCCGATATGGAGACGGAATACCATAACTTCGACGCGCTCAATACGCCGGCTGATCATCCTTCGCGTGACACTCAGGACACATTCTGGCTGGATAAGAAGACGTTGCTGCGTACACAAACCTCGCCGGTCCAGATTCGGGTCATGGAGAGTTGCAAGCCGCCGATCCGTATCATTGCCCCCGGTCGTTGTTACCGACGCGACACGACCGACGCCACTCACAGCGCGAACTTCCACCAGATCGAGGGGCTATACGTCGATCACAAGGTGTCCATGGCTGACCTCAAGGGTGATATCACGTTTTTTGCCCACCAGATGATGGGGCCCAACGTCAAGGTGAGGTTCCGTCCCCATTTCTTTCCCTTCACCGAGCCGAGTGTGGAATATGATTTTTCCTGCCATGTCTGCGGTGGATCCGGTTGCCGGGTTTGCAAGAACAGTGGTTGGATCGAGATTTCCGGCGCCGGCATGGTGAATCCGAAGGTCTTTGACATTGTCCGCTACGATCCCGAGGTGTTCACCGGATACGCCTTCGGCATGGGACTTGAGCGCATTGCGATGATCAAGTTCGGTATCGAGGATATTCGGCTGCTGTATGATAACGATGTAAGATTCCTGTCCCAGTTTTCCTGAGAGGTTGATCATGAAAGTTCCACTGAGTTGGCTGAAAGACTATGTTGATGTTGATCTGACCCCCAAGGAGTTGGCCTCGTTGCTCACGTTCTCTGGAACGGAAGTGGAGGGAATCAAGTCCATCGGCGGTGATTTCACGGGGATCGTGGTAGGCGAGGTCATCTCGGTCGAGAGACATCCCAATGCCGACCGACTGACGGTGTGCCAGGTGAATAGCGGGGCGGAAACGCTGACCGTGGTATGCGGTGCGCCCAATGTGGCCACCGGGATCAAGGTGCCGTTGGCCACCCTCGGAACCCTGCTTCCGAACGGGATGAAAATCAAGAAGGCCAAGGTGCGCGGCATCGACTCATTCGGCATGCTCTGTGCCGCCGATGAACTGGGCCTCTCGGAGGATCATAACGGACTGATGATCCTGCCGTCCGAGACCCAAGTGGGAACCCCGTTTTCTGAAATTGCCGGGCCGCCGGAAACCGTACTGGAACTCGAGGTCACCCCGAACCGTCCGGATTGCCTGAGCCTGATCGGCATCGCCCGCGAAGTCGCCGCCCTGCTGGGTAAACCGCTGAAGGTGCCGATGCCCGTGGTCAAGGAGGAATCGCGTCCTGTCGAGAGTCTGGTGAGCGTTACGATTGATGATGCGGCCGGATGCCCCCGTTATACCGGCAGATTGATCTCGGGTATTGCCATTGCGCCAAGTCCGCCATGGATGCAACGTCGGCTGTCGTCTGCCGGGATTCGGCCGATCAACAATGTCGTGGATGTCACCAATTATGTCATGTTGGAATGCGGGCAGCCTCTGCACGCCTTTGACTACGACTTGCTGGAGGGGCATAAAATTGTGGTGCGCCGGGCCAAGGCCGGTGAGGCCATGAGCACACTGGATGGTTCGGCCCGTGAGATTAATCCGGAGATGCTGATGATTGCCGATGGCAGCCGACCCGTGGCCGTAGCCGGGGTGATGGGGGGGGCGGGTAGCGAAATCCGGGACGCCACGAAAACCGTGTTGCTGGAGAGCGCCTATTTCAAACCCTCCGATATCCGGAAGACATCCAAGAAGTTGGGGCTCTCGACAGACTCCTCCTACCGTTTTGAGCGTGGCGTGGATATCGAAAATGTTGACTGGGCGAGCCGTCGGGCGGCCCAGTTGATGGTGGAACTTGCAGGCGGCGTCGCGGCCAGGGGAGTCCTGGATGTGTTTCCCTCACGGCCGGTGCGCGGCCAGGTGTCGTTACGGTTTGACCGCGCCCGGGATTTACTCGGGATCCAGATTTCCGGGGAGCAGGTTCTGTCGATATTCAAGGCGCTGGGACTTGGCCTCGTATCGCGGAACGAGACGCGATGTGTGGTGGAGATTCCGGCCTATCGTGTTGACCTGGCGCAGGAGGCCGATCTGATCGAGGAGATCGCCCGCATTCACGGTTTGGATAAAGTGCCCTCACCGTCACCTGTTGCCAAAATCATTCCCGGCGCCGATGATAAACCGAACCGTGCTATTCTGGCCTGCCGTGCCAATCTGATCGGCCTCGGATTGTCGGAGATCATGAACTACAGTTTTCTCTCGGGTCGTCTGCTCGACCTGGTCGGACACGGTGATCCGGGGAAGCGCGTGGTGCTGCCCAATCCCATCAGTGCGGATCATACGGTGTTGCGTGACTCGTTCATTCCCCAGATGATTGAAACACTGGGTAGGAACCGGGCGAGGCAGGCGCGGGAAGCGGCGCTCTTTGAGATGGGCCGTGTGTTCTTCAAGGATGAGTCCGGAAACAATACAGAGACTGATCGGGTATGCATTGGTTTGATGGGTCCCGTTGGTCGCGCCGGAATGTTGAAAACCCCGCCTGTGAAGGACGAGGAGATGTTCCAGTGGATCTCAGGCATCCTGGAATCACTCTGCAGGGCACAGCATGTGTCCGAGAGTGTGACAGGCGGATTGTCCCGGTTGGATCTCGTGCTGAAACTTGTGAATAGGCCTTGCTATCAGGATGGGCGGGGCGTGAGCATATGGATTTCCGGAGCCTGTGCCGGGACGATGGGCCTGGTCAGCGAGCGGGTTCGCAACGAGTGGCGGCTGGTTGATCCCGTGGCGGTGCTTGAACTTGATCTGGCGCCGTTGCTGGCGAATGCCCTTCGAGTGCCCGTTTCCGCGGCCATCGGGACTTTCCCGAGCGTGGATCGCGATGTGGCCATGGTGGTGAGTGATGATATTTCTCATGAAACCATCCTGAAGACGATCCGGGCCGTTGCCCCGCCGGAGTTGGTGGATATCCGACTGTTCGATGTGTATCGAGGGGAAGGGGTCGCCAAGGGCCGAAAGAGTCTGGCCTACAGTCTGACGTATCGTTCCATGGAAAAGACCCTGACCGACGAAATGGCCAACGGGTTCCACGACAAGATCAAGGCCACGCTCAGATCCGGGGTGTCCGCCGAGATCCGGGAAGGATAAGAGCTTCACTTGAGTTCATCTAATAAAGCACGGGAGGCGGCCATGGAGCGCAGAACGTACCCGACAGTGATGGCGGCGGCAATGGCCGTCATGATGATCGCGACGAACGGCATGGCACAAGACCGCCTGCACGAGGCGGGCCTCCTGGCCGAAGAAGGACAGACTGTCCCCGCGTTCAAAGCGTATCTGGACGTGCCGTACGCGGCCTGGCTGGCGGCGCGCATCGGCCGGGCGCACGCGGAGGAATGTCTGGCCGCCTGCCGCGCGCTGGACACGACGTCGCCCGTCGTGCGGGTGCAGGCGCGCCTGGTAGAGGGCGACTTGCTCCTTCGCCTTGGCCGCAAAGACGACGCTCTGACGGTCTACCGGCAAGCCCTGCGCGATCCGCGACGGCCAGCCGATTTCTACGGTGCGGAACCACCCGCCGCTCCGGGCGGCGACAGGCTTGCCGAACCGTTCACCTGGGGACCGGGCAGCCATCGCGACAACTGGCTGATCCGCCGGTTCATCGCGCTGCAGGCGTGGGACGAAGCCGCCGAAGAGTACGCCCGGATCTGGAAACATCACATGGCGGCCGCAGCCGAGATGGCGACCGGTGGCACGACAAACGGCGTCCCCGGCGGCGACGGCACGCCGCCCGCCACTGGCGAAACCGCGCCGTCGGCCCGGGGCTTCGACGCCTTGGGCCTGCAGTTCGCGACGGACTACGCGACCTTCCTCCGGCAACGCGGACGCACTAACGACTCCCTGGAAATCCTGTGGCAACCGTTCGAGTCGCTCGACCTGGATCGCGACCCGAACGCCCTGGCCCGCACCGTCGGTCAGGAGGTGCTAAAGCGCTTTAGATTGCGAGGCTACTCCGGCGGTCTGGCCCGGCGCGACTTCGTGCGACTCGCGTTCGGCGCCTGGAAGCAGGCCGGCCGGGATCTCGAACTGGCGGGCAAACTGGAGGCGCTGGCCGTCCGCCGGCCCGCCGCGTGGCGCGTGCTGGCCCTGGTTCGCACGCTCCAAGGCGATTCGTCCGGCGCTTTAACGGCCGACATCCGCGCCCTTGACCTGGCCGGCCTGAACGACCTCACGCGCGCCTACCGGCTCGGGCACGTCTACGAGCAATACCGGCACGCCCCTGAGGCCATCGACGCCTATCGGAAAACGCTGGCACTGCTCGGGAGCGGACAGCCCCTGACGCCGTCGGATCCCGAAGAACGTGACTCGGCCGCATCCATGATGACGCAACGGGCCGTCGCATTGTTCGCTCCGCCCACATCGCCGGAACAAGTGACCGAAGAATTGAACGGGCGGCTGGAACGCCTCTACAGTGGCCAGGGTCTGACCAACGAAGTGCTGGCCCTGGTCTTGCAGCGATTGACCCGCAAGGGCCCGTCCCAGGCGGGCCTGGACAACCCCGGCGCGCTTGAGGCGGTGCGCCAACGATTCGCAACGGCCCAACGCGAATCCGAGTTCCGGGCCTGGGTTGACCGGCAGATGACGCAGGCCACCAACGCGGCGATCCGTGCCGCCTTGTTCTGGGTGACTGATCGCCGGGCCGACTGCGCAACGGCGGCGACCGAGGCCATTCGTATGGCGCCAGCCGGAGCCGACCCCTATCCCACCTGGGCGCAACGCTTCGCCAACGCCGGCAAGGACGCGCAGCGCTCGTTCGTGCAAGCCGTGCTGAAGGCCTGCCCGAAACATGTGCAGGCTAACCTGGATTGGTACACCTTGGAGCAAGGTCGCGAGGGGATGGACGCCATCCCGCTATTGGAGTCGCTGCTCACGCCCGAATCCGACCGGCTCTTCTCGCCGTTCAAGGGCTCGACCTCAGCCTTGCCCTTCCGCAACCGCTTCGATGTCGCCTATCGCCTGCTGCATCTCTACGCGGCGAATGGCAGCGCCGACAAGACGCGCGACTTAATCCGCGCACTGGCCGCCGGCGCCCCGCCGTTCGGGAAGTGGTGGACAGGCTCCAACGAGTCCTACGTCTATCGCGACGAAAACAATCTGCCCGAAGACATCGCGGCATGCCTGGCGCTTGCCGTTCAACTCGCCGATACGGCGCTGCTGGACGAACTTGACGCGACCTGGCGTGCCCTGCCCGACTGCGCGGCCAAGCGGCAGGTGAAGCGGCGCAAGACCGGATGGCCCGCCGTGGCGCAGCGCCGGGACATCGGTTGGATCAACGCGCCGGCCGGCGCGCGCATCCTTGTTTCGCATCGCCAGGTTCTCAGTCTGGCCACCGACGCCAAACACGTCTACGCGGGGCACCCCTGGGGCGTGGCCGTGTACGACCTCGTCGGCCGACCCGTCACGCGGATCCTGCTCGGGCGCGCCGCGCTGTGCCTGGCGGCTCAGGACGGCGAGGTCTGGGTCGGGACGCCAACCGGACTGAGTCACTTCAGACTCGAACCCTTCGCCCTGGACGCCACGCCCCTCGACTACGACGTGAAGCCTCGGAACCATGATGCCGATCGCACTGACTTCCTGAATGGCGTCACCGCGCTGGCTCTGCACGACGGTCGGTTGTGGATCGGCACGCGCCGCAACATCCAGCGGCTCGACGTGCGAACCCACGACCTGCGCGTGTTCTCCCCGGAGGAACTGCTCACCGATTCGCATGCCGATTGGAAACGCTTCCTCTTTGACGGTTCCCGCGTGTGGGCGGACGGCGACGCCGGGTTGCGGCGCTACGACCGGGCGACCGACACCTGGGCGAAGCCGCTCCACGACGGCAAACCTGTGCGCTTGATGGATCTGATCGGCGAGCGCCTCTACGGCACGGTGAACCTGCCCGATCCGGTTCGTGACCGGCCGTGCGTCATCGACCGGGAGACGCTTGAGGTGACGCCGATTCTGATGGCTTCAGGGGCGACCCGCAGCGAACAGTGCGTGAACGGACCGTTCGCGTATCTGGGCGACTGGTCCGGCCGACACGTGTTCGCGGCGTCGTCGGCCTGGTATCTCTATGACCCGGTCGGCGGCCCCATGCAGCCGGTGCGCGAGGCCATCGACACCGTGCGAACCGGCCTCGTGTCAACCGTTGTTGCAGGCCTGCGCACCGGTCGGCCGTGGCGTCAGTCCGACGGCATCATCGAAGCCGACGACAGCGTGACCCACCGGCACGAGGTCGATGGCGTCGGGTTCCATGCGTCCATGTGGACGATGGTCACGCTGGCCGACGGCGCCCGCGTGATCGGCGGGCGCGGTTCATACGCGCCGCGCTACCAGTATCCCCGCGAAGACTGGCCGTTCAGCAGCATGGCCCACGAATGCGACACGGACGAAGCCGGCCTGCTGTGGCTCGCACCGGGCTCGCCGCCGCGCCGGCTGCCGGGCAACGACTGGGCCGATGTGCTGCCCGGCGACAACGTCTTCGCCCTCGTCCCCGGCGCGAAGTCCGACGTGCAGTGGGTCTGCACCGACGGCGGACTGGCGCGGATGGATGCCCGGGGCATCGTCAGCGCGGCCATGACGCGCGCCGACGGACTGTGCGCGAACCGGGTGCTGGGCGGTGTGGCGGTCGGCCAGCGAACGTTCTTCGCGACCGGTTGGGGTGACCACGGCGGCGGATTGGCGGTTCTCGATGACGTCACGCGCACTTTCACCGGCGTGTACGTCGCCGACGGTCTGGCCACCGACAAACTACGTCACGTGCGGCGGGACGGGAGTGCGCTGAAACTCACTTATGACGTGGAGTACGGGCGCGGCGGCGGTTATAACTACCGGCTCTTTCCACCGGGAACGATCGATCCTCATACCCTGAAGATGTCGCGCCCGGGCACCGCCGAGTTACTCGACCAGAACGAAGCCCACAAACGGGTGGGCGACCGGGAGCCTGCCACTCGCAGCGAAATGGCCTGGGTTGGCGGGTATGTGCTGGGATCCGCCGAGATCAATGGCCGCACCTGGCAGTACGGCACCCGCGGCCTGACGGCGTGGACCGGCGCGCCGCCGGAACTGGCCTGCGGCCGGTTGTCCGTGCAGTTCGTGCCCGATCCGGCGGCCGAACTGCGGCGTCAGGCTGAAGCCACTGCAATTACGATCACCTCGCCCGAGGATCTCATGCGTTACGCCTCAGCCACGAATTTGTTCGTGGCCGTGCGAGCTGCGGCGGTCTTTGGCCGCGACAGACGCGCCGACGCGGCCGAGTACGTGCCGGCTTTGGCGGCGATGGTACGGTTGCCGAACCTGCGCGCGCGAAGCACGGCCCTGGTCCAACTTTCGCGCATCCCCGCGCCGTCCGTGGCGGACGCCGTTGCGCCGGCTCTGTCGGATCCCGATCCTTATCTCCGCGCCTTCGCAACCCTGATCCAGGCCGAGCACGGCCGCCGCGGCGACCTGCGTCGGTTCGAGGAAATCCTGAGCACCGAACACGGATTCGGGAACCTGCCGTACGATTTGAATTCCAGCGTGGGTGTGGTGGTGGATGTGACGCGGGCGTTCAAGGCTCTGATCCCTTACGCCGACGAGGACGTCTTCGCGTTTATGCTGCGTCACCCGATTTACGCCGACGACTACGCCGAGAGGCGGAATATCTTCGTGGCGCTGGGGCCGGCGCTCCTTGCGCATCCCAGGGCGGCCACCCTGTTGCTCGCGGCCCGCACAACGCCCAATGATCCGGGGCCCGAGTCCAACTACGGGCCGGCGATGTTTGCCCAGACGGTATTCCGCCACGCTGGAACCGGCATGCTGCCGGTACTGCACGAAGCGTTGCGTAGCGGCAACCGCGTCGTGCGATCCAATGCGGCGCGCGCGTGCGGCGCCATCGGCCTGGCCGAATCGATCCCGCACCTGATCCGGGCCATGGACTTGGAAAGCGGATTGGCGCGCGGCTCGATCGTGTGGGCACTGGGGAAACTGAAAGCGCGCGAGGCACTGCCCATGCTGTTCGAAACCTATGGACAGGTGCGGCGCGCGGAAGGTTTGCAGCTGGGTGGCTTTCTTGCGGCCCAGGCTCAGGCCCAGATCCAGTCGCAGTTTGTGAGACTCGGCAGCGACGCCAGCCTGGAGGCGACGGGCGACGAACTGCGGGCGATCGCGCTGCCGGAACCGGTGGATCCGGCGAACCAGGAACGCCTGCTCTCCACGGAAATCGTCCTCCAGGCGATCCGCGCGATCGGCCCGGAAAACGCGCAAGACTTCTACCGTCGCCTGGCTGGCGACGACACGGGTGCCGCGCGGGCCGAGGCCGCCAGGGGTCTGTCGGCGTGCGCCGGAACCAACGTCTCTGCAACATGCGCCGTCCTGCGCAACCTGGCGGCCGACAAGCAGCCCGACGTGCGAGCCGCGGCCGAGGTCAGTCGCCTGATCCTGGGCGATGAACCAGCGCGCGCGGCCATCGTTGCCGCGTTGGCCGAACCGCCCGGCCGCGGAGACCGGCGGATGTTGTTCGAGACGCTCCGCGAACTGGATCGCGCGGTCGGCCGGGTCGATGTGTCGTTCGCCAAGGACGCGCTGAGCGCGATTGCCGTAGCCGACAAGACCTCGTACGGCCATGGCGACACGGCGCGCCGTCTGCTGGCGCGCCTGGCCGGGCCGTGACTCACTTCTCCATTCTGATTATCGTTCGGAACAGGGTCATGGCCTCACGTTCTTCAGGCCCGACATCGTAACGGATGCAGGAGGTAAAGTAGTCCGCACAAGAGACCTCACTCAATCCGAGTTTGATTGACTGCTGTCGGGCGATTTCGGGGAGCGCTTGAATGCCGGCCTCTTTCGCCTTGTTTACAACATCCGCCAGAAATTCAGGGTGGGGATGGTTTTTGCGATGCACCCAGACAGCAAAGACAAAGGGCAATCCAGAGAATGCTTTCCAGGCGGTTGCCAGGTCATAATCCCCGGCTTGGGCCGGCGGTTCGCACAGGGCACGATCTCCGATCATGACCTCGGCATCCGCATCGGGACACTCCTCCCGGGTAACGAACTTCACATTGCGCCTCCAGTGATGCTTCATCAACAGACGGGCCAGGGCATTGGATGTCCTGGATGCGGTGTCCCACCGAACCGTCGTCACCCGATCCAGAGGCCGATGGCATTTCAACAAAACACTACGAACAAGACCATTGGCGCAGATCCCGAGACCGGGAATCATCATCAAGTCGGGATTCGCAAACAGATCCGCAACGGGCATGAGGGCGGCATCGGCGCGGTGATCATTCAGGCGATTGAGCAGTTGGGCCGGATGATCCAGGATGAGGCTCGCACCAGGGCAGACATGGGGGATGAACTGTGCCAGAGGCGCCGAATTGGCATAGGCTGGCGCGGCGAAACAAAAGGAATGGTGTGAAGAGGCGTTTTTCATTCTTTCTGAAAGTTTGGCGAACCGAAGGAAGCCTCGGTGAACAGGGTGACAAACCCGCCGGTCAGGGATTCCTGACATGCGTCCGGAAACCCCGCCGTTACCAGCTCATTCACAATCTCAGCGGCGGGCGGAAAGTGGTCTATGGAATCGGCTAGATAGTGATAGGCGCTGCCCTGCGACAATAACCGTCCGATCAGGGGAATGATCCGGCGGGTGTGGAGGCGATGCACGGCCTTGGGAAACGGATGGAGTGGGGCGGTCAATTCCAGAATGGCCAGCGTTCCGCCGGGGCGCAGGACACGTCGCATCTCGCGAAGGGCTGTGGCCCGGTTGGTGATATTGCGAAGACAAAAGGCACAGACAATTCCATCAAAGGTTGCGTGGCTGAATGGTAGCGCCGTGGCGTCTCCCGTCTGATAGGCGATTCTGCCGTCCAGACCGGCTTTAATGGTCTTGGACTCTGCGATATGTAACATCTCGCGAGAGGGGTCGATGGCGGTAACCTGGGCGTTCGGCGCGTGCCGGGCGACGGCCAGCGATATCTCTCCCGTTCCGCATCCGACGTCAAGGAAGATGTGTCCCGTGCGCGAAAGCAGATGGTGAACCGCCCGGCGACGCCAGAATCGGTGCAGTCCGAGGGACATTACGGAATTTATCAGATCGTAACGCGGGGCAATCTGGTCGAACATCCGGCAGTTATCCCGGGCCGAGATCAGCGTGTCACGCACGGGTTCGGTCATGTCGGCGCTCCAGGAAGACCATAACGCTCCCAACTTTTTTCAACCGTGGCCTGATGGTCCGGATCAAAAGACAGCGGAAGGCGATAACCGGGTTTCCACGTGGCGTCAATCATGATCGGGAAGTGCAGGATCATACGGTTTCCCGCCGTTTCGCGCCTTGCGGGAATCAGGTCGGCCAGCGGGTCGAACCGGGTGAACCAACCCCACAGAATCAGGCGTGAATCGTCCAGTGGGACATCCTCCGAAATCAGGACATGGAACAGATATTGCCGGGTTGCAGGATGATGCAGCAATGCTTCGCGGACAGCCGACCTGTCAGCCTTTGTGCCCACCTGGGCCACCAGGAATGCCTCGCCCATGGCAGTCATGCCGAGAACATGAGGATGCACCTCGTGTGGTTGGGGTGGCGGAGGAGGCGGTTGGGTGCGGATCGGTGGACGATCTCCATGTGTGGCGAGCAGGATCAACTTGCTGCCGGTGTTCATCGCCGGACCGGTGAAATCCAGGGTGTCCTGCGCCGAGGGCGCCAGAATATGCAAGCCTTCTGTCGCATCAAGGTTATGCCACACGGCCCGGCTGACTTGCTTGAAATTCCTCACGTCCACGTCGTGACTGACCACGATCATGATCTTGGTCAGCGACATCTGCCCTTCCCCCAGGAGTCCCAGGGCGTGTTTGAGTCCCTCCCGTCCGTAGCGTTCCTTTACCGCGACAACCGAGAGCGGGTGAAATCCGGTTTCCGGGTAGGCCCAGAGTCCGCTGATTGCGGGCTTCATGAGTTTGATCAGAGGCAGGAGCATCTCTTGAAGGGCGACGCCGATGAAATAATCCTCCTGGGGTGGTTTTCCAACGACTGTGGCGGGGTAAATGGCGTCGCGCCGCGCCAACATGCGTTCCACCCGAAAAACAGGGAAAGGCGCACTGTGGGAGTAATGTCCAAGATGGTCTCCGAAAGGGCCCTCCTGGCGCATGTCGTTGGCCGACACACGTCCTTCGAGGACGAATTCAGCCTCCGCCGGAATGCGATGGCCGGTTCCGCTCCGTTGAATCACTTTGAGTGGTTGCCCCAGGATCAGGGATGCCAGCAGGCGTTCATCGAATCCTTCGGGAAGCGGGGCGATGGCGGCCAGGGTCAGGGCCGGCGCCCCTCCCAGAATGACGCTGATCGGCAACGATGTCCCGTGCTCGCAGGCTTTTTTAAAATGGAATCCGCCGCCTTTCTCAATCTGCCAGTGCATGCCCGTGCTCGTGGCGTCAAACCGCTGCATCCGGTAGATCCCCAGATTTCCCGTCCCGGTGCGCGGGTCGATCGTATGCACAAGAGGGAGGGTGAAGAAGGCGCCGCCATCCAGCGGCCAGCACTTCAGACAGGGAAGCAAATCGAGCCGTGGCGGAGTGAGGCAGGTCTCCAGAATGGGTCCCGTCGTGACATTCTTCATTCGTACTTGGGCCAAACGCCAGAGTGCTTTGCGTTCTGCCCACGCGGCCGAAAGAGTGGGGGGCATGAGTCGCTCTGCTACGTGAAGGAGTTCTTCCCCGATTTCCGAAGGAGGCCGGCCAAACGCCATTTCGACCCGTTCCCGGGTACCGTACAGGTTGGACACCAACCGGTAAGGAGAACCCTTAACTTGTTCAAACAACACGGCCGGGCCTTCCTGAGCCAGCAGTTTATGCTGGATGATCGTAATATCCTGGTCGGGATCGACCTCGACAGGGACTCGGGCGAGGTCGCCCGCCGCCTCCAGTTGATCAAGGAACTGTCGCAAATCGGTGGCGATCACAGGATGCTCTCCCAGTTGGTTGCCGCCGGATGCCCCAGAACAGCCAGCACCCGATCAACAAACAGATCCATTAGATCAGTCATGGTCACGGTTTCAGGGTCTTTCCCGGCAATCTGATAGAAAGGCGGAGAGAGAGGCATCACGATGCCTCCAGCCGAAGACACGGCGGCGGCGTTGTGCAGGTCAA
>Ga0194063_10000316_pt1 | contig 35974 bp, 29 predicted proteins | sample SepL3720m_MetaG_FD_155459 | JGI IMG/M metagenome (GOLD analysis project Ga0194063, IMG submission 155459) | Anoxic zone freshwater microbial communities from boreal shield lake in IISD Experimental Lakes Area, Ontario, Canada - Sep2016-L373-20m | ecosystem: Environmental > Aquatic > Freshwater...
TACTTGAAAGTACCGGATTTGTAAGAGAAGCTTATTTTAAAGAAGATTATTTTTTCAGGGGCCAATTTTTAGATACCGCTATCTATAGTCGTCTCAATCAGGAAGGAAAATAATCTTTACAATGGCAAGATTATCTGTTTCGCTTAATCCATTTGTTTTACTTCATAAACTCCACTAAACAAGTACTGCTTACCAGTAGCTACTTCCTCGCACTTATATCTTTTTCTTAATTGCTCCCCCCGCTTAAATACCCTACCCCCTTGGATAGAAAACAAAGCGCCCATTACAATATCTTCTACATGAAGCTGTCCCTCCTTGGATGCATCATATTTTTTTAATACCCGCATGAGCTTATCATCACCACAACTACTGGCTGCTGGATTTTGAATACTGTGCAATAAAGCCTTTTCAATATCGGGAGGAAATACTTTTTTGATCATAAAACTAGCCAGTATCTTACTGTATTCATTTTTCCATTCTCGTCCATGGGCAGCTACCCGGTTTCCATATTGTTCAAATGTAAACAGATGTGCGAGTTCGTGTAATAATGTAATCAGAAAGGCATAAGGATGTAAATTTCCATTTACACTAATGCGATGATTTTTGTCAAAGTGCGCATGCCGATAATCGCCCAATAAGGTCTGCCTTTTTTTGGTAATGGTTAAATGAACTTTGTGTTGTAGTAAATAAGCAGTAACCGATTCGAAACTACCTTCCGGCAAATAAGCTTCTAACGCTAAAAGTGGCGCCTCCTTCTTAGGCATTTTTTGGCTTGTTCATTTGCATGGTGCAATAAACACCTGTGATAAAATAGATAAGATATAAAATGACTGCAGCAATAATTGTTGGTTTGCTAAAATGATCGCCACTTAATGCCCAATAAGCAAAAAGAGAAACCAGCACCACGCCCATTTTAATGAGCATTCCGGTCATGACACTGCGAACAAACACATTGGGATTTTCATTGGCATGTGCTTTTTTCTGTAATTGAAATACAGCTAAGCTAACCAATAAATATATTAGATTAGCCACTAACAAAATCCATTTATCCAGTCCCCATTTGTCGAAAATAGTAGGCATTGCTACAACTACCAGATCAACCAGGATGAAAATTAATAATAATGGAAATAATTGTTTTTGTGCTGTCTTCATTTTATTGATTTACTGCGGTAGGCAGTTCTTTGTTAAGTTCAACAATATTGGCCCCCATGTGACAATGCCCATTAAAGGTAACACTGGGTTCTACTTGCAATTTGCCGGCGTACACATCTCCCTCTATATTGGATTTATCTCTTAATAAAAGCAAATCAGCTACTTTAATATCACCAACTACTTTGCCTTGAATATCGGCATATTTTCCATTGATATTACCCCTTACCTCACCGGCACTGCCAATTAATATTTTAGCTGCAGCAGATAAATTGCCAATCAATAATCCATCGATACGAATATCGCCATTGCTTTGAACATCGCCAGTTATTACTGTGCCGGCACCGATAATGGTAGTGGCGGCAGATGCAGTTTCCTCGAAAGATGATTTAATTTTAGACGCAAACATAGGTGTACATTTTATACTTGATTAATCGGGTGTAACATCTTCTTTAGGCAGTGCCAAAGCATTGGTATCCAACTTGGGTACATTTCCCTGCAATACTTTTAAAATACTATTGGTGTACTCCTGTTGGTATAGCAATGCTTTTTCTGTACTGTCTGATTTTATTTTCAATGTTTTAAACTCTCTAATTTGCCTACTATTGCCATACCCCACACCTGGTAAATAATATTTCAATGGGGTAAATACAATCAAAGCCACCGTTAAGCCCACCAATAGCACGAATAGTGAACTTAATGCAATATAAACACTTAAACGGCTTAATTTGAACTTAACCACTTCCTCATAGGTATCCTCATTCATTACCACTAACCGGTAACGATTTCTCAACCTTTTTAATGTACTATTTGTGTCCAACCGAGCCATATTTTTTTATTGGTTGTTAAAATTAGCAAACTAAGGCTGTAATCCGCAATATTTGCCTAAAAAAACCGATATTTAGCCTCGATTATCAACAGAATATATTCATGCTGAAAAGAAACTATTTCCTCCTATTGCTTTCCCTGATGGCAGCATCGGCATTTACCAAAATCTATGCGCAGCCAACCTGGACCCTAGACCCTTTTGGCACTGAAAAGAAACCAAAACAATTTGAGGAGCGAAAATTGGGATCAGAGCGTACTGCTGAAAAGAAATTTACTACTCCCCGACATTTTCTTCAAAATACCGTTTCGCACTATAATTATTATTTTAATGCCAACAATAAAGTTAATACAGTAATTGATCGAGCCAAGCTTTCTCAAAAAGATGATTTCACTAAACTCCTGAGTTTTTATCCTTATTCGTTGGAGAATACCATTACCCAAAAACAGGAATTGGATTCTGTAATTTTAAAATGTACAGCAGGGATTTTATTACATGATTTAAGAAACGACTGGATCGACAATCTTTATTTACTGATTGGTAAAGCGTATTTTTTTAGAAAAGATTTTGATAGTGCAGCCAACACTTTTCAATTCATCAACTACAATCTTTTTCCTAGAAAGAAAAGAGAAGTAGATGATAAAGTGGTGGGCACTAATCTATCAGCTGCATCCAGCAATATCAGTATTGCAAATAAAGAAAAGCGCAATATTTTACAAAAGATAGCCTCCCTCCCACCTAGCAGAAATGATGCGTTGGTTTGGTTGATACGTACCCTTACCGAACAGGATGACTTGGGTGAAGCAGCAAGCTTAATAAACACTTTATTATACGATGTTAACCTTCCTAAAAGATTAAAAAATGATTTAGAGGAGGTAAATGCCTATTGGTTTTTCAAGCAAGGAGTATACGATAGTGCCGCAGTACATTTAGAAAAGGCATTGTCCAATGCACCCAATAAACAAGACCTTGCCCGTTCCGAATTTTTATTGGCCCAATTGTATGAGATGAATGGCAAGTATGAAAAAGCATCTGACTACTATGCGAATGCTGTTAAACATACGACCGACCCAGTGATGGACATCTTCGCTCGCTTGAGTGATGCCAAGATGATGCGTGGTACTGGCGATTTAAAGGAACTGGACAACGCCATTGATAACCTGGCTAAAATGGGCAGAAAGGATAAGTTCGATAATTACCGCGATATCATTTATTATTCTGCTGGTCAACTGAGTTTACAAAAACCTGATACCAGTACTGCCATTGGATTTTTTTATAAAAGTTTAAAGTACAATGAAAATAATGTCTCCTACAAAAACAAATCTTTTTTACAATTAGGAGATATCGCTTTTCAACGCAAGGATTATCGGGCGGCTTTCAATTGGTATGATAGTCTGCAAACTGGCGACACCAGTCTGATAGCAAGATTAGCAGAAATTCAAAATAGAAGAACTGCATTGAGTAAAATAGTAACCAGTCTAGCTATTATTGAAAGAGAAGATAGCCTGCAACAAATAGCTCATCTATCTGCAACAGAAAGAGAAACCTTTGTAAAGAAAGTATTAAAAAAATTACGGAAGGAAAAAGGGTTAAAAGAGGAAGAAAATGTAGCTAGTGCAGAACCCATTACGTTCAACAACAACAACAATCAACCGATAGATCTTTTTGGTGGCAGCACAAAAGGAGAATGGTATTTTTATAACAGCGCTGCCAAATCAAAAGGGTTGAGTGAATTTAAATCCAAATGGGGCAATAGAGTAAATACAGATAATTGGAGAAGAAAGGCAGCAGTAGACAGATCAAATGCACCTGTACTCGGAGATATCGATCAAAAGCAACCACAAGACATTGGAGGCAAAAAAAGTCTACAGGATAATAACGGCACTAATACTGGAGATGAGTTGAGTATGGAGGGCTTGATGAAAAACTTGCCATTGACTCCTGAAAAATTAGGTTTAAGCGACGATATGATTTCTGGCAACCTACTTGAATTAGGCAAAACCTACCAGAATGACTTAGAGGATTACGAGATGGCAGTTGGAGCATACGAAGAATATCTTCAACGTTATCCTGATAAATTAATTGATGGAGAAGTATACCTTGGCCTATTTTATTGCTATACCAAATTGGGCAATACTACCAAGGCCAATTATTATAAGAACTTGCTGAATACGAAGTTTAAAGAAACTAAATATGGCAAGATGGCCAATAACCCGGCTGCCTTGAATCCTAAAAAAGCAAATCCAGCTGCCACCAAAAAATATGAGGATGTGTACAGTTTATTCATCGAAGGAAAATTTGATGAAGCCTTGGCACAGAAAAAAGCGGCTGACAGTATTTATGGAAGTAATTTCTGGTCGCCCCAGTTGCTTTATATTGAAGCAGTGTACTATGTTAAGCAAAAATCCGATAGCCAGGCCATTGCAACACTTAATAATATTATCACACTCTATCCAAAGAGTAATTTAAAAGACAGGGCTGAGAACTTAATATCGGTAGTGAACAAACGAAAAGATATTGAGGCGTACCTTACTAGTTTACAAATTACCCGTAACGAGGATCCTGTACTCAAGCCAATAGAAGATCAACCTACAAAAAATAAGCAACCAGTAGTAACAGCGCCGGTGAATAACCCAGCCAAGTCCAAAACTACAACAATTGTTAGCGCACCGATAAAAGACACTGCCGCCAAACAAGTTGCCCCTATTGTCATTGGTAATTATACATTAAATGCAAGTGCCAGTCATTTTATATTAATGGTTTTGGACAAAGTAGATCTGATGTATGTGAATGAAAGCAAAACGGCTTTTGAGCGATTCAATCGGACCAACTTTTACAGCACCCCTATCAGCATTGAAAAAGAAACGCTTGATGGATCAATCAATCTGCTAGTGTTCAAATCATTTGAAAATGCAGATGCGGCAATGGCCTATTACGACAGAATCAGAAGAGCGGCACCACGAGAAGTTAGTTGGCTGCCCGCTAATAAATATTCTTTCTTGATGATAACAGAAGAAAATTTACAGGTTTTGCGTGCTGCAAAAAATATAGCTGATTATAAAAAACTATTGAACACAGTTTATCCTGGAAGATTTTAATACAGCGAAGGCCTCAATAGACCAAATCGCAAGATTCAAAAAATTATAATTTACTTACATGAAGCGTTCAGTAAAAATCCTTTGGAAACTTTTTTTATTTGGCTTTTTATTTGTCGTGCTTTTATTTGTAGCTGCCAATTTTGGTTTGTTTGGAAAAATTCCGAGCATGAAAGATTTGCAGCATCCAGAAGCAGATCTGGCCAGTGAAATTTACAGTAGCGATGGTGTATTAATGGGCAAATATTATTCTGAGAATAGAAGTGAGGTCAAATACAGTGAAATTTCCCCCAATGTTATTCATGCATTGATTGCAACTGAAGATGAGCGTTTTTATGACCACAGTGGCATTGATGCACAAGCTGTAGGCAGGGCCATATTTTCTTTTGGCTCTGGTGGTGGCGGTAGCACCCTCACGCAGCAATTGGCTAAAATGATATTACACCAAGGCAGGGGAAATGTATTTGTAAGAGGCACCCAAAAAATTAAAGAGTGGATTGTAGCGGTTAAACTAGAAGCCAATTTTACCAAAGAAGAAATTATTGCGCTTTACTTGAATGCCGCGCCTTGGGTAAATGTATGGGGCATCAGAAATGCCAGTCGTACTTATTTTCAAAAGGAACCAAAGGACTTAACATTAGAAGAAGCAGCTGTATTAATTGGCATGCTTAAAGGCTATATCTATGAACCAATTTATCATAGCAAGGCTTCCAAGGACAGAAGGAATACGGTGATTGGTCAAATGGTTGTTTGTAAGCAACATTACCTTACCGTTGCAGAAGCGGAAAAATACAAGGCAATGCCATTGATTACCAATTTCAAAAAAGTAGATGAAAACATTGGTATTGCGCCTTATTTCAGAGATGTATTAAAAGATAAATTAAAGACTTGGTGTAGCGCACACCAAAATCCAAAGACCGGAGACAATTACGATCTAATGCGGGATGGTTTGCGCATATACACGACCATTGATTCACGTATGCAGAAATATGCAGAAGAAGCAGTAGTGCAACATATGCCCGTGATACAACGTAAGCTGGATGCGATTATGAAATACAATGGCACTAAAATGTGGAAAGGGCATGAAGCCACTATTGAAAGTGCCATGAAATTTACAGAGCGTTGGAAAAGCATGACAGAAAATGGCATTAAAGAAGAAGACATCAAAAAAACATTTTATACGCCTGTTAAAATGCGGGTATTTGCTTGGAATGCCAAGCGGGAGAAAGACACGGTGATGACGCCCTATGATTCTATCAAGTATCACAAGCAATTATTACAAACTTCCTTTGCAGCAATGGATCCCAAAAGTGGCGAAGTCAAATGTTGGATTGGAGGCATCGATTATAAATGGTTTAAGTTTGATCATATAACCACTAAAAGGCAGGTAGGCTCTACCATCAAACCGTTGATTTATACCTTGGCTATACAAGATGCAGGTTATGATTTATCCACTGAAATCGCTGGAGGCCCTGTGATGTATGGAGGTGTGATGCGCTCCTTTGGCGGTGGTGGCACCTTGGCCAATTGTTTGGCCTTTTCTAAAAATACGGCTTCTGTTAGAATCACCAATTTGGTAGGTGTAAAAAGGGTGATTGAATTTGCACATATTTGCGGAATAACAGTAGACATCCCTCCTGTTTCCTCCGTAGCCTTAGGCATACCAGAAGTGCCAATGTTAGAAATGTTGAGGGCCTATACCATGTTCCCGAACATGAGTAATAATATTGAGCCCATCATGGTCTCCCGCATTGAGGACAAGAGTGGCAATGTACTTCAGGAATTTCAACCAGAAGTGAAACAAGTAATTAGTGAAGCCAGTGCTTACACCATGGTAAAAGCCATGCAGGGTGTAATACAATTTGGTACTGCGCGTAGCCTTAACAGTTATAATATCCCAGTACAAAAAGCTGGTAAAACAGGTACTACCAATAGCAATGCCGATGGATGGTTTATTGGCTATACACCAGAATTGCTGGCCGGCACCTGGGTAGGTTGCGAAGATCCCTTTATTCGTATTTATGCGGGTACAGGTGGTGGTAGTGAAATGGCTGCACCTAAATGGGGTATTTTTATGAGCAAAGTGTATGCAGACAGAAAGTTGGGCTATGGTAAAATAAAAGAATTTGAAAAGCCCGCTGCTGTTAAAAATGAAGAAATCAGTGCCGATTCAGAGGATTGGGCTAAATTATTTAATCAAGGAGACAGTGCCACTATTGACGAGGGGAATGGAGATGCCAATGATTTTATTATGGAAGAACCTTCAGTAGATAATAGTCCAGCAGAATTTGTTCCCATTGAAAGTGAAATAAAACCCTCTACTCCTGATACGAATAAGCCTAAAAAAACAGAGGATAAAAACAAACCTAACAGTCCTGCCAAAGTTGCGGAGGATAAAATCAAAATCACAAAACCTGGAGATAAGCCCAAGCCCACTAATAATGATTATTAAGTAGGGGGATATTTTATTAGCGCATTTATAAAATCATTTATGAGACCTGAGGCAAGAGAAAGCGCTAAAAAATGGGATGGTGGCTAAAGTATTCAAATTTCATTTCCCCCCCATTTTATTGCTGTAGTGCGATGGCGATTTTGTAAAATAATGATTGAGGTCGCATTCTTTCTCCATCTACAACTGGATTACGAATACTATTTAATGCCAGGCGATATTGTAAGCTCATACAAAACCAACGAAAGTCAATCCAAGTGCCTACCTGTGCTTGTACATAATTTTGTTTTTGATGCCTCAGATCTGATTTAAATGCGCCAGTACGTGTATAGTCAATAGCCAACCCTGTTTCATCTACCATTGTTTGAAAGGAGCCAGCTACTCCATAAAAAATATAAGGAGAACGAAGATGGTACCCCGTTTTCAAGTACCTACTTAAGCCTACTGAGATTTCATTGGCAGTAATACTGGTGCTTCCAGTAGCAGGACGCAGTATACTCGGCCTTATTGGATAAGTAACGCCATCAAGGTTAACCCTTGATCCCAAGCGAAGAAATTCAAATGAATACATAAATCCCTTCCCCTCGCTACTGGCCTTCCTAATATTAATACCAATGCCTAATGCGGCTTTCATCTTTTTCCCGAAAGGATTCTGTGTATAATCATTTTCTACTGGAATTGTTCCATTCATATAGGTATTGTGATTGGCCCCATTACCAATATAATTGGATACCCCATAATTGATATTGAACAGCCATTTTAATTTGGCCGACTGAGCCAATATCATTACCGGCATCAAGATTAAAAAAAAGACAAACACCAACAATTTCATATGATAGATTTTGTAGAAGGCAAATGCCTCCTAGAATTAGCTGCTTACCATTTTTTACTTTCTCGCAAATGCAGGATATGGGCCACATGGTGACGACTATGCCAGGCATAAATGCCCAATAAATCCCAAAGACTCATCGATCGATTATTAACAGGATGAAATACAGTTCTATCCCATTCAGCCGCTGTAAGTTCCTGTAAAAAATAATGCCAACGCCGGTGTAGTGCATGCAAAAGTGTAATAGAAATATGGATGGGCAAATCAAGCACGTCGGGCAATTCGGCCCATTTCACTTCATCATAAGGCTTGATGGTTGGATTGTCTTCAGTCAAACACAATTTGCATCTCGTGTATGCATTTATGTGACTATCTGCCAAATGGTGCACCAGTTGCTGAACTGTCCAACCACCTTCTCGATAAGGGGTATTTAATTGTGCTTCATCCAAATTCAATACGGCATTTTCGAGATGCTGTGGCAGGTATTGAATATCCAACAGCCATTGTGCTTTGATTGACTCACTAAAGGCTTGCCTTTCAAATTTACCGATGGGATATTGCCATTCAAATAATTCTTCTTTTGTCATTATTCATTGGGGGTTTGAACAGGAGTTATAGTTGCAGGTTTTATACCTTCGAGTGATATATCAAAAATCAATGCTGCGCCCGGCGGTATCATCGGAGTTGGCGGATTCATATTATATGCCAACTCAGTAGGTATATACACTCTCCATTTATCTCCCGGTCTCATCATTTGCAAAATATAAGACCAACCTTTTATAACAGCAGACACTCTAAAAACGGCAGGCTGTCCACTACTATAGGAGTTTTCAAATTCTTTGCCGCCTATTAAAGAACCAACATAGTTTACAATGACCGTATCTTTTAAGGAGGGCTTATTAAAATTACTATCTGTGCTGGCCTGAATTACTTCATATTGCAACCCATTAGGAAGGCTAACCACTCCAATGCGCTTTGCATTGGACTCAAAAAAAGCATTTGCTTGTACTTTTTGTGCAGCAATTTTTTTAGCCATAAATTCCTGCAATTTTTGCTGTATGGTCATATTAATTTGGTTATCCTCCATCAATTTGGTTTGATTTTTAAAAATCGCATCCATTCCTTTTTGCAAGTCAGCATAATTAATGCCAGTTACTCCTTGCTCCTGCATATTGCTGGCGATACTCAAACCCACTGCATAACTAAAGCTGTCAACCAATATAGGGGCCTTGGTGGCTTTTGTAATTTTTACAGGGCTAGTAGTTTTTACTTTTTGAGCCAAAAGACCATTGCAGATGATCAATGATAATACCAGTACAAAGATTTGCTTCATTGCTTAATTGAATTTAAAATTTAGAAATTTATTTATTGGTGTAAATCAATCCTCCCTAATATCCTTTCCGGTAAGATGAATAAATACATCTTCTAGATTGGCTGCTTTCACCTGTTTGGGCCTTTCAAATCCGGTAGCTACAAGGTCGTCAATCATTTTATCGGGAGAATCTAGTTGTATAATTTTCCCCTCATCCATTATGGCAATTCGATCGCAAAGTTGTTCTGCTTCATCCATATAGTGAGTTGTTAAAATAACAGTTGTACCATTTTGCCTAATATTTTTAATCAGGTCCCAGAGATTGCGCCTGGCTTGTGGATCTAAGCCAGTTGTAGGCTCATCCAAGAAAATAATCTTCGGCTTATTAATTAACGTAGTTGCTATACTAAACCGTTGCTTCTGCCCCCCACTCATTTCCTTAAATTTATTTTTTGCCTTATCTTCAAGGTTAACCATTTTCAAAAACTCCATGGGTTGAATGGTTTGGTTGTACAAACCTGCAAACAATACAAGAAGTTCTACTAAATTAAGCCCAGGATAAAAGCCAGAAGTCTGCAATTGCACCCCTATAATTTGTTTGATCTTTTCTTTCTCTTTATCCAAATTAAATCCATTGACCACTACCTGACCACTGCTTTTTTCGCGCAACGTTTCAATGATTTCTAAAGTAGTAGATTTGCCAGCCCCATTGGGACCTAACAATCCAAAGATTTCTCCTTCATATACATCAAAAGAAATTCCCTTAACCGCTTCGAAAGAACCATAGTTTTTCTTTAGGTCTTTTACAGAAATAATGATTTCTCCTTTATTCATTTATGCTTCGTTTATAAAAGTTTCTAATTCATCCATCATGCCTTTACTGCCCACAAAAAAAGCAGATCGTTGATGCAGTGTTGTTGGCTGCACTTCCAAAATATTCTGAATTCCATTAGTTGCTTTTCCTCCTGCCACCTGTACAATAAAGCCAAATGGATTGCATTCATATAATAACCGCAGTTTCCCTTTGGGTTTATGGGTTGTAATGGGGTACATAAAAATACCCCCCTTAATTAAATTGCGATGCACATCTGCTACCATGCTGCCAATATATCTTTGTGTATATGGCCCCCCGTTTGTATGATCCTTTTTCTGACAAGCCGTTATGTATTTTTTTATTGGCTCTTCATACTGAAAGAAATTGCCATGATTCACCGAATACATTCTACCTGTTTCAGGGCATTTAATATCGGGATGACTCAAACAAAATTCACCAATGGAAGGATCTAGTGTAAACCCATTTACACCACGTCGGGTGGCATATACCATCATGGTACTACTACCATAGATAACATATCCGGCCGCTACTTGTTTAATGCCAGGCTGTAAAAAATCTTCTTGGGTGGCAGGCTCCCCCAATTTACTGACCCTCCGATATACACTAAAAATAGTGCCGATTGATACATTCACATCAATATTACTACTGCCATCTAATGGATCAAAAAGACATACATATTTGCTGTTATTGCTAATTTCATCATCAAATACTACAATATCGTCTAATTCCTCACTGCCAATTCCGGCGCAACTGATACCGTGCCTCAACACCCCAACAAACTGATTATTGGCAAATTCATCCAACTTTTTCACTTCTTCCCCCTGCACATTCATAGTACCTGCATCCCCTAAAATATCCACCAAACCAGCCTTATTTACCTCTACATTTACTCGCTTAGCAGCCAACCCTATATCTCGCAATAAGCCAGATAATTCACCAGTGGCATTGGGAAAATCGCGCATCTGCTGAATAGTGAACTCATCCAATGTTTGAACCCTACGATTGGTAGCCATAAATTAATTTTTGGTTGTAGATTTTGTCCCGATACTCAAGGGGATTAGATTTGCATTTCAAAAATACAAATTATTAACAAGAGAACGGCAGAAAGGGCCTGATTCCATCAAACGATATTCACACAATTATTATGAAGGTATTCAAATTCGGAGGGGCCAGTATTAATTCCATTGAAAGGATTCAACAAGTGGCTGCTATCCTGCAACAATACAAGGGAGAAAAGATGCTTATCATCATTTCTGCCATGGGCAAAACTACCAATGCACTAGAAAAAGTAGTGGATGCTTTTTATCAAGGGAATAAAGAAACGGCCATTCAATTGTTTGAACAGGTAAAACAACAACATTTGAACACGTTGAAATACCTCGTCAGCATTCGTTGGCAGGAAGCAGAAAATCAGATGAAAGATTTTTTCACCGAAGTAGAATGGCTTTTACATGATGAGCCTGTTCGCGAATATGATTACTACTACGACCAGATTGTTTGTTGTGGAGAATTGCTTAGCACTTCAATGGTAAGTCATTTTTTGAGGGAGGCTGGCTTAAAAAATACCTGGACAGATGTAAGAGATATTTTTCGTACCGATGACAATTTCAGGGATGCCAATTTAGATTGGGCATTCACGGAAAATAAAATAAAGGAGGAGGTGCTTCCTTTATTTAATCAAACTGACCTGGTGATTACGCAAGGTTTTATTGGGGCCACCGACGAAAATGAATGCACTACGCTTGGCCGAGAAGGGAGTGATTATTCTGCTGCCATATTTGCGAATTTATTAAATGCCGAAAGCCAGACCATTTGGAAGGATGTACCTGGTGTAATGAACGCAGACCCAAAACAATTTCCTAACGCCCTTTTCATTCCTGCTTTAAGCTTCAATGAAGTAATTGAAATGGCTTATTATGGAGCGCAAGTGATACACCCCAAAACCATTAAACCATTACAAAATAAAAACATACCCTTGCATGTGCGTTGCTTTTTGCAACCCGAATTGCCGGGTACAATTATTAGCAACAAAGCGGTATATAACTTGCCTCCTGTTATTGTATTGATGGAACAACAGGTACTACTAGAATTAAGCAGTAAAGATTTTTCTTTTGTGGGGGAAAAAGGGATCAGCGATTTATACGAATTATTTGCAGCCCATAAATTAAAACCCAACCTTACGCAAACAGGTGCGATAAGTATTTTATGTTGCCTAGATGATCGTCCCGAAAAAATTGAAAAGATTGCCTTAGCTGCAGCCACATTGTTTGAAGTACAATTAACCAAACAATTAACCTTATTGACTATTCGCCATTATACAAGAGAAAAATTTGAAGAATTAACAAATGGCAAAGACATATTGCTAACACAAAGAACGAAAGAAACTGTACAAGTATTGATGAATGGATAATTACTCCTCTATTAAAAAGTAGGCGAATTTATATAGCCTTTTATTCAACTATATATTGCCCTTTTTTATTTACCATAATCAGGGGCAATTCTTTTTTCTGTTCAAAATAATCATAAGCAGCTTTGAGGTTTACCGCAAAATCATGAATGGCCACTTTATCTTTCGTTGTTTCATTAAGATAATCCATCGATTTTTTTTCATTGTAGCGTACTGGATATACATGAACAGGAATGAAATCTTGTCCCCTGGCCTTTACATTACTTGCAATAATAAAAACTTCCTCAATGGGGATATCACTAATAGGAATACAACCGGTACTAACGCAATTGCCGTGAATATAAATAGCACTACCCGGCCTTGTGCTGTCGCTTAATATTTTATCGGAAGCATTGGGATAGTTAAGTCCCAAGGATAAATGGTAATTACTATTGGGATTGAATTCATTGATACAATAAAACCCTTCAGGCACCTGAAAATCGCCTTCTATTCTTTTGGGGCCAATGGCACCACTTTGCATACAAACTTTATACGTTTTAAATAATTTGAAAGGTTCTTTTTGATTGTTTTTTACCCAAACTTCCATTTGACGATCGTACTTAAAACTCCTGATATACATCGTTTGTGGAGGCCAATTGAGTTTTTTAGCTTCAAACTGTTTTTTAACAGAATCTTCCATGCGATCAAACACATCTGCTCCCCGCATGGAAGTCTTCTGCAATTCAACAAAACTTGTTTGAGACGATGCTGTGATTGTTGTATTGGTTACAACAAGAAATAATAAGATGTATTTTATCATCCGATTTTTCATACAGGGGGGTTACAGCACCAAAAAAGTAAAAATAAAGAAATTATTGAAAGTAATTATGTTAAAATGGATCGACTGATTCATCTGCCAAGCTACATCCTTTATAGATTTCCTCGGGCATCTTGTTCTCTTTCCAATGCCTCAAACAATGCTTTAAAATTGCCCTTTCCAAAACTTTTAGCTCCTTTGCGTTGAATAATTTCGAAAAATAAAGTAGGCCGATCTTCTAGGGGCTTTGAAAAAATCTGCAACAAATAGCCCTCTTCATCCCGGTCAATTAGTATTCCTAATTTTTGTAAGGGGGCTAAATCTTCGTCAATCTTTCCAACCCTTTCCAGCACTGTTTCATAATATACAGGAGGGATGGTTAAAAACTCAATCCCTCTATTTTGCAATTCCGTCACAGTACTCACAATATCATTAGTAGCAATGGCAACATGCTGCACGCCCTCTCCTTTATAAAAGTCTAAGTATTCTTCTACCTGACTTTTCTTTTTACCTTCGGCAGGTTCATTAATAGGAAATTTCACATAGCCATTTCCGCTGCTCATAACTTTACTCATTAGGGCAGAATATTCTGTTGAAATATCATTGTCATCAAAACTCAGGATATTTCTAAAGCCCATTACTTCTTCATAAAATTTTACCCAAGGGTTCATTTGATTCCAACCAACATTGCCAACGCAATGATCTACATACAATAGTCCTGTAGAACTTGGATTGTAATTGGATTTCCACTCTCTATAACCCGGCATGAAAAATCCATTATAATTTTTCCTTTCAACAAAAATATGAACGGTATCTCCATAAGTATGAATACCACTCAATACTACTTCTCCATTGTCATCTTTCAAAGTAGTAGGTTCCATATATGATTTTCCACCACGCTTGGTGGTTTCTTCCCATGCCTTGGTGGCATCTTGTACCTTTAACGCCAAAACCTTTACGCCGTCGCCATGTTTAGAAATATGATCTGCTATTTCATTGCCAGCGTACAATGGAGTTGTCAATACAAAGGTTAATTTGTTTTGACGGATTGCATAGCTCACTCTATCCTTCATGCCTGTTTCTGGACCTGCATAAGCCCAGGACTCAAAGCCAAAAGCTGTTTTATAAAAATGAGCTGCTTGTTTGGCATTGCCAACATAAAATTCAACATAATCAGTGCCTTCTAATGGCAGAAAATCAGGTTGAATAGATTCTGTAGGAATAGTAGTACTAGTATTTGTTTGCATGAAAGTTTAATTTGAAATGAATAAATAAGATACCCGTCAAATTAATCAATAGCATCCATGGCCAAAGCCAACATCAACAAATTATATTCATTTCGTTTGTCGTTAAATATTTTATGTGGATAATCAGGAACCATGGGGGCAAATATAGGGAATTGGCAGGAGTTGTAGAGGACGATTTAGAACTATCAACTATATTTGCAGCATGAAAAAAGTTGGCATATTAGGAGGAGGACAATTGGGCAGAATGCTATTACAAGCAGCTGCTAATTATCCGGTTGAAACATTTGTTATGGAAAATGATTCCGAATGCCCAGCTGCGAACTTATGTCATCATTTCGCAAAGGGTGACATTACTAAATTTGAGGACGTATATGCATTTGGAAAAGGATTGGATGCATTGACCATCGAAATAGAATCTGTTAATGAAGCAGCGCTTGAAAAACTAGAAGCAGAAGGCGTACTCATCTATCCCAAACCCGCTGCACTGAAGATTATTAAGAACAAGATTTTACAAAAACAATTTTACAAGGCGCAAGAAATTCCGACCAGCGAATTTGTAGTAACTACATCAAGAGAAGCCTTGCTGCAATTAACGGATTTTCTACCTGCTGCACATAAAATTGGCCTAGGTGGATACGATGGAAAAGGAGTTGAATTATTGAGAACCAGTGAAGATTTTTCCCGTGGATTTGATGCTCCTGCTATATTAGAAAAACTGGTGACCATTAAAAAAGAAATTGCAGTTATCATTGCTGTTAGCAATAGTGGCGAAATCAGGTTATATCCACCAGTTGACATGGTATTTGATAGCAGATTAAATCTTTTGGATTATCAAATCAGTCCTGCAGACCTACCACAAAACCTACTTTGGAAAGTAGAAGCCATCGCCCGTAAAGTGGTAAAAGACCTCCAAAGCCCAGGCATTTTTGCAGTTGAATTATTCATCGACGATAAGGACAATGTGCTAGTAAATGAAACAGCGCCTAGGGTACACAATAGTGGTCATCATACTATTGAGGCTAATTATTGTAGTCAGTTTGATATGTTATGGCGTATCATACTAGGATATCCCCTTGGTAATACAAATCATATTTTTCCAGCTGCCATTGTCAATCTATTGGGTGCTGATGGATTTACTGGGCCTGCCTATTATGAAGGGCTACAAGAAGTATTACAAATTGAAAATGCCTTTGTGCATATTTATGGCAAAAAAGAAACAAAACCCGGTCGTAAAATGGGCCATGTAACCATCCTCAGCCGTGAAAAACAAGAATTGATACACCAGGCTAATAGAGTCAAATTTGGATTGATAGTTAAAAGCCAATAGGCCCCTTTTGGAAACAAGAAAAATTCTACTAGAGTTGAATTTGGTTGAATGTTGTTGAAAAGGGTAGAATCGCATTCAATAGCTGTTCAATGCAACTGCGGACAAGCACCTAAACAGTGCTACAAATCTTTAGTTTCCCGCTCCTCATTATTTTGACTCATTCAAAGCTATTTCGGCGTAAATTTAATGCTCAAATAAAGCTACTAATGAGGATGACTCCGACTAACTGCTCCTGCAGCCTATTATTGGCCTTTTTTATTTTCAGTTGCAATAGCAATGATAAAAAAGCTGCCCCGCCAAAAAACGATGCCAACAAAGTTGTAAAAGTGGATGGCTATATTGTAGCCCCTCAATTATTATCTCAAAACATTGAAGTGCCTGGAAGCCTTGCAGCCTATGAAGAAGTGGAGCTGCATACAGAAGTAGCTGGCCGAATTACTGGTCTCTATTTCAAAGAAGGTAGCCCTGTAGCACAGGGAACTGTATTATTAAAAATTTATGATGGCGATTTACAGGCACAGTTACAAAAATTACAGATTCAATTAAAAACAGCTGAACAAACCGCAGATCGCTACAGTGCACTTTTGAAAATCAATGGCGTTAGCCAGCAGGAATACGACCTGAATGTGCTATCGGTAAACAATATCAAAGCCGATATCAATATTGTAAAAACAAGTATTGCGAAAACAAGCTTAAGAGCGCCCTTTAGCGGCAAGCTGGGCATTAGCACATTAACCAACGGAGCATATGTATCACCCGCTACTATCATCAGCAGCTTGCGCAATCTAAGCAAATTGAAGCTTGAATTTACTGTTCCGGAAAAGTACGGACCAAAAATGAAAGCCGGCAGTTTGGTTCAATTCAGTTTAGAGAATAACGTTAATGTATACCCTGCTTTTGTAACTGCAACTGAAAACACGATTAGTGCCGAAACAAGATCTTTGAAAGTAATTGCAGTAGTGAATAAAGTAACGCCTGAATTACTGGCGGGGGCTTTTGCAAAAGTAAAAATACCACTAGGGGCAGATGATGCAGCACTGATGATACCTAGTCAGGCCATTATTCCACAAGCCAGGAATAAAAAAGTAATTGCGGTAAGAAATGGCATAGCCAGTATGGAAACTGTTGTTACAGGCATAAGGGATTCTGCCATGGTTGAAATTACCAATGGATTAAAAGCAGGCGATACTGTTTTAATTTCTGGTTTACTTTCTACCAAACCAGGTGCTAAAGTACAACTCAATAAAATCAATAAACATTAAACCAGCCTAGCTGTGAATATATCCGAACTTAGTTTAAGAAGACCAGTCATGGCCACTGTAATGAGTATTGTTATTGTACTCTTTGGAGTGATTGGTTTTAAATTCTTGGGCGTCAGAGATTACCCTGCTATTGACCCGCCCAATATATCGGTGCGCACCTCCTACCCTGGTGCCAATGCTGATATTATTGAATCGCAGATTACAGAGCCCTTGGAAAAAGCCATCAACGGTATAGCTGGAGTAAAAAATATTACCAGTTCTAGCAGTCAGGGTAATAGTAATATAAATGTAGAGTTTGAATTGGGCAATGAGTTGGAATCCGCAGCCAATGATGTGCGTGATAAAGTTTCACAGGCCGTTCGTTCTTTACCCTCCGACTTGGATGCACCACCAGTAGTGTCTAAGGCTGATGCCAGTAGTGACCCTATCATCTCCATGACGGTTCAAAGCAATACAAAAAATCAATTACAGGTTACAGAATATGCTAACAATAATTTATTAGAAAGACTACAAACTATTCCAGGTGTTAGTGGTATTCAAATTTGGGGAGAAAAAAAATATGCGATGCGCATATGGTTTGATATATCTAAGCTGAGTGCATATGGCATTACCGCCTCCGATGTGCAAGTTGCATTACAAAGGCAAAATGTGGAATTACCTTCTGGAAAAATTGCGGGCAACGCTACTGAATTATCTGTGAGAACATTTGGGAAAATTAATACAGAAGAAGAATTCAATAATGTAATCATAAAAAATATCAATGGTGCCGATATTAAATTAAAAGATATTGGAGAAGCGGTACTCGGACCAGAAAACGAAGAATCGGTTTTAAAAGAAAGTGGGGTGCCGATGATTGCACTGGCCATTATTCCTCAACCTGGATCGAACTATGTTGCCATTGCAGATGAGTTTTACCTTAGGTTTGAACAAATAAAAAAAGAAGTGCCAGGAGATATTTCACTGGACATTGCATTAGATCAAACCAAATTTATTAAACGTTCAATTGCTGAAGTAAAGGAAACCCTGTTAATTTCTATTGGACTGGTTATACTCATTATTTATTTATTTTTTCGTGATTGGATAATTGCCATTCGACCCTTGATTGATATTCCCGTCTCGCTCATTGGTGCTTTTTTCATTATGTACTTATTTGGCTTTACCATCAATGTACTTACGCTATTGGCCATTGTGCTCGCCACCGGATTAGTGGTAGATGATGGTATAGTAGTTACAGAAAATATATTCAAAAAAATGGAGCGGGGCATGAACAAGTGGCAGGCCGCAAAAGAAGGATCAAAGGAAATTTATTTTGCCGTAATTGCTACTTCCATCACACTCGCCATTGTATTCCTTCCAATTATTTTTTTACAAGGATTTGTAGGCCGTTTGTTTAGAGAGTTTGGTATTGTTGTAGCAGGAGCTGTATTGATTTCTGCCTTTGTATCACTTACATTAACACCTGTACTAAACGTAAAGCTTACACGAAAAAAACAAAAACATTCCCGTTTTTATAATTTTACTGAACCCTTTTTCCGTGGATTAGAAAATGGGTATCGAAAAATATTGCAGGGATTCATGCAATGGAAATGGGTAGCCATAATTTTAATCTTGGCTTGCGTGTCTATTATTTACATTGTCGGCAAGGATATTCCTTCAGAATTGGCCCCAATGGAAGACAGAAGCCAGTTCAGATTATCTGTTACGGCTCCAGAAGGCACTTCCTATGATTATATGGACAATTACATCGACCGCATTTCCAAATTTGTGGAAGATTCTGTCCCTGAAAATAAAGTCTTAATCAGTATCACAGCCCCTGGCTTTACAGGATCGGGATCAGTAAATACAGGTTTTGTAAGAGCAGCCCTAGTTGACCCTAAAGACAGAAAACGTTCGCAACAGGATATCGTAAATATGATTAATAAGAATGTAAGTAAGTTTCCGGAAGGAAAAATATTTGCTATTCAAGAACAAACTATTTCTGTTAACCGCAGAGGGGGCTTGCCCGTACAGTTTGTAATTCAAAATATTAATTTCGACAAAATCAAAGAATTATTACCCAAATTTTTGGAGGAAGCCAATAAAAATCCTGTTTTCCAAGGAGTAGACGCCGATTTAAAATTCAATAAACCAGAATTGCGTATCCTCATTGATCGATTAAAAGCCAGCGATTTAGGTATTAGTATTCAAGAAATTTCTGAAGCACTACAACTTGCATTGAGCAATCGCAGAATGGGCTATTTCACAAGAGATGGAAAACAATACCAAGTAATTGGGCAAGTATCCCGCAATGACAGGGATGATCCCAAAGATCTTAAAGGAATTTTTGTGCGCAATGCTGCTGGTCAATCCATTTCATTGGATAATCTAGTAACGATGAGGGAGGAAAGCACCCCACCTACTATCTATCATTTCAATCGATATAAATCGGCTACTATTTCTGCTGGTCTTGCTCCTGGCAAAACAATTGGAGATGGTATTAAAGCCATGGAAGAAATTCATAAAAAATTATTGGATGATAGTTTTAGCACTTCACTTACTGGATCCTCTAGAGATTATGCCGAAAGTGGTAGCAATACCAGCTTTGCATTTATACTAGCCCTCATATTGATCTTCTTAGTATTGGCAGCACAATTTGAAAGCTTTATTGACCCCTTAATTATCATGCTAACGGTACCATTGGCTATTGCAGGTGCGGTGCTTTCCTTGAATTTATTTGGGCAAACCATTAATATATTTTCACAAATCGGAATGATTATGCTAGTGGGGCTGGTTACCAAAAATGGTATCCTTATTGTGGAATTTGCAAATCAAAAACAATTGAGTGGTTTAAATAAATCAGCGGCTGTATTAGAAGCAGCCGTGGCCAGATTCAGACCTATTCTAATGACTAGTCTAGCAATGAGTTTGGGAGCCTTGCCACTGGCATTGTCATTGGGTGATGCATCTACTAGTCGCATACCACTAGGGATTGTTATTGTAGGCGGCATTATGTTTTCTTTGCTACTAACCTTATTGGTTATCCCAGCTATGTATGCCTTACTTTCTACTAAAAAGAAAAAAAGCGAATTAGATAAATTGGACACGAACCTTTCAACAGATACAACTATCCATGAAGCATAATAAAATATTCACTTGTTTATGTTGTTTGGCATTGGTCACCCATTCCCATGCACAAAATGTATTATCTGCTGAAGCTGCCATTGCTGCTGCGTTGAAAAGCAATTACGATATCTTATTGCTCAAAAGCGATTCAAGTTCATTTGCACTAGATAACTCCTATTCAAAAGCCGCATTTTATCCTCGAATCAATGCCAGTACAGGAATGGTTTTTAATACCAATAACCAGAAACAAAAATTAGCAGATGGCAGTGTGAAGGAAAGAAATGGCATTCGATCAGATAATATCAATGCAGCCATCTCCTTAAACTGGACCGTATTTGACGGCATGAAAATGTTTGCTACCAGGGATAAATTGGCAGCATTCGTTAAATTGGGAGAACTGAATATTAAGAACCAGGTAGTCAATACCATTGCAGCCGTATTGAGCAATTATTATAATATTGTTCGACAGAAACAACAATTGAAAGCCATTGAAGAGCAAATGGGGCTGAATGAAGAGAGGCTGAAACAAGCAGACAAAAAACTCGGTGTTGGGCTTGGCGCAAAACCCGATGTGTTGCAAGCTAAAACAGATTTGAATGCACAAAAAGCTGCCCTACTGCAACAAGAAACACTGATTGCTCAATTAAAAGAACAATTAAACTTATTGATGGCAGCACCCCTACAGGCTGAATTTGAAGTTGTAGATTCTATTCCCATTGACCATCAAATTCTTTTGAATGAAGTTTTAAATACGGCTGCAAAAAATAACCCAGCCCTTCAAACGGCCCAGCAAAATATTCAGATTGCCGGCCTAGCATTAAAGGAAAGAAAAGCCGAACGTTTCCCAATCGTATCGCTTAATTCTGCGTACAATTTTGGCAAAACAGATAATAAATCTGTGTTGAATACCTTTACACCACTTTACAATCGTAACCTAGGCTTTAACTATGGCATTTCTGCTAGCATACCTATCTTCAATGGCTATAATACAAAAAGGCAAATAGAACAAGCGCAGTTAGATATCAACTATAATAAAATTGTATTGGAAAAAATTAAGGCCACCAATGAAATAGCTATCATCAATGCATTTAAAACATATGAACTGCAGAAAAAAACATTGGGCTTAGAGGAAGAGAATATCTTACTAGCAAAAGAAAATGTTTTTATAGCTATGGAGCGTTTTCGCTTGGGCATTTCGACTACATTGGAATTAAGGGCTACGCAAAAAACACTGGAGGATGCTTATAATAGGTTGATTGCAGCACGTTACAATGCAAAGCTGGCCGAAATAGATCTGATGCGTTTAAAAGGAGATTTGCTGAAATAATTTTTTCTATTGCAACTCGAATACTAATTTTGAAAAAAAATACACAATGTCAAATCCGCTAGTTGGAATTATCATGGGCAGTGAGAGTGATCTCGAAATAATGAAAGGGGCTGCAGAAATGCTTCGCCAATTTGAAGTGGAGCCTGAATTAACCATCGTATCGGCACATCGAACCCCAGAGCGACTTCGAGAATACGCTAGTAAAGCAAAAGAGAGAGGATTAAAAGTAATCATCGCTGGTGCTGGCGGAGCGGCACATTTACCTGGAATGGTAGCAGCACAAACTATACTTCCGGTAATTGGTGTTCCAGTAAAATCATCTAATAGTATCGATGGCTGGGATTCTGTACTCTCTATTTTACAAATGCCCTATGGCGTACCCGTAGCCACGGTTGCTTTAAATGGCGCAAAGAATGCTGGCATTTTAGCAGCCCAAATACTGGCCTTGTATGATAGTTCTATTGCTGGCAAATTAGAAGCATTTAAAGAATACCAGGACGATATTGTAATAGAGAGTGTGAAGAACGTTAATTCATTGGGCTATCGGAATGAATTTGATGTTAAATAATTATTCCTCCTTTAAGATTGCAAATTTTTGTTCAAGCAGTAGCGAATGCTGATATAGCATTTGAATGAAGGCTGCGCCATATTGAGCATAATAGGGCATAAAATTCTCCACACGTTCCTGTAAATTATTAAGCGGAAATAAACTCGACTTTAATTGATGTAATTGTCTATGGAGTGTTTCAAATTTTAATTTTTCAGCCCGCAGCATTTTCTTCTCTAGTTGTTCAATTCTTTTAAAAGCTTTGGCTAATAAATTTTTTGTATGAGTACCTAGCGAGGGGTCAATATTGGCAGCAAGTATTTCAATTTCGGCATACAAACCAACAAGTTTGGCTTTTTCTTTTTCTAGGTCTAATTGTAAAGAGGAAGTTTTTTTCACCAATTCATTTAACAAATTTTGCTCTGACCGAAATAAATCGATTGGCTGCAAACCAATTTTAGAGGCCAATGCCAATTCCTTTTTTTGCATAATTAAAAAACTATTACGCAAAACCATCAAAGGATATGGCACCCCTGCTGTTTCAAAAACTTTTTTTAATTCGAGCCAATAAGCGATTTCGCCACCTCCACCCACAAATACAATATTAGGCAACAGCATTTCTTGTAAAACAGGCCTGAGTATCACATTCGGACTAAACCGTTCGGGATGCATTGCTAACTCTTGCAGTAACGCTTCTCTAGAAAAAACGAGTTGGGTGTCATTCACTATATATCGATTGTCCTTCAGCGTTATTCGATCTCTTCTGCCCTCCTGCAGATAAAATAAATTTATATCCCTACCACCTGCTTGTACTTTATATTCCGCTGGAAAATTTTTAACCTGTGCTGCCACTGCTTGATGCGAGAAGGCCGTTTCTAATTCCTGCTGCATAATAGGAGCAAAAGCGCTTTTCCATTCTGGATGATCGGGAAGGAAAACAATCAGTCCATATTTTGCGAACAATTGATGTACTAGGTTAAAAACAGCCTGCTCAATGCTGGTGCCCTCTTTATAGGCGGCTCGCAAAATCGACACCAGTTCCTCCCCAAATGGAGCTATTGACAGTTGACCACTTACCTGATCAATAGCTTCTAATAATGCTTTATCCACTTTCATTCTTCCTACAGCCCCAGTTTGATTTGTAGCCCATTCAATTTTTCCGCCATTCAAATTAACATGCCCCAATTCAGCCAGGTCAGCATCTTCGCTCCCCATATAATATACTGGCACAAATGAATATGCTGGCAAATCTTTATTGAATTGATCAGCCATTCTTATGACCTGCAAAATTTTATAAATAAAATACAAATGACCAGTAAACAAATTAGGCTGGTGTGCAGTGGTAATGGTAAAACAATTGGGATCAGCCAACTTTTCTATATTTTTCAACACCAACTCACTATCAGGCATACCTGCATACTGATGCATCAAAACAGTACTTAATAGCTGGCGATTGGTTGAAAACTGCTGCCGTGCCTGGATTGCTAACAATATAGATTGCATTGAAACCGGATATTGATAATATGGTTCCAATAATGGATGGGCAGCTACATAATCCGTTACAATGGTGGAAAAAGCAGCCGTATCCGAATAAGGTATGTATTGAGCAGAAAAATTCATTGGTAATAGATGATAAAACTAAAACTTTCCATTCATAATGAATACTTAAAATTTTAGGCGCTCACTAGCTCCCCTTCAATGTCATAATCGTAAGCCTTGGTAATTTTAACCTGAACAAAACTACCTATAGCCAGTTTTTTATTGGTTTGTATGATTACTTCATTGTCTACTTCCACACTGTCAAATTCTGTACGACCTAGGTAACGCCCAGCCTCCCGCTTATCTACGAGAACGGTCAATACCTTACCCAATTTTATGCTGTTTTTTTCTAGTGATATTTCCTGCTGACATTCCATAATTTCTTGAGCCCTTGCTTCTTTTTCTTCAGCAGGCACATCATCTATCAAATCATGGGCACTAGTGCCTTCCTCATGACTGTAAGTAAATACCCCTACTCTATCAAAACGCATTTTTTGAAGGAAGGCTTTAAGTTCTTCAATGTCATCCCTGGTTTCTCCGGGGAAGCCAACTATAAGGGTTGTACGCAAACAAATTGCTGGAATGATTGATCTAATCTTTTCAATCAAAATTTCCATCTCTTCACGTGTAATTTGCCTTTTCATAGCTGCCAGCATATTATTTGATGCGTGCTGCAATGGCATATCAAGATAATTACAGATGGAGGCCCTTTCTTTCATGGCTTCAACAATTTCCAATGGAAATTTACTGGGATAAGCATAATGTAGTCGAATCCATGTTAAACCGGGAATATCAGCAAGTGCATGCAAAAGCTTTGGCAATGCACGTTCTTTATAAATATCCAAGCCATAATAAGTTAGTTCCTGTGCAATAAGCATTATTTCTTTTACGCCTTGCTGTACCAATCGAGTAGCTTCGGCTACTAATGAATCAATGCTTCTGCTAATATGTTGGCCACGCATAAGTGGTATGGCGCAAAAAGAGCAAGTGCGATTACAACCTTCGCTAATTTTCAAATAAGCATAATGCTGTGGCGTACTCAACAATCGCTCCCCCAATAATTCTTTTTTATAATCTGCTTCAAACTGCTTCAACATCAAGGGAAGCTCCATGGTACCAAAATAGGCATCAACTTCTGGAATTTCTTCTTCTAGGTTGTTTCTATACCTTTCACTCAGGCAACCGGTAACATAAACTTTATCGATTTTGCCTCTTTTTTTCAATTCTACCTGCTGCAAAATTGTGTTGATGCTTTCCTCTTTGGCCTTTTCGATAAATCCACAGGTATTGATGACCACTATATTATGGTCCTTTTTTTTGCTTTCATGTACCACGTCTATCTCATTGGCCAATAGCTGTCCGCTCAGCACTTCGCTGTCGACCATGTTTTTACTGCAGCCCAGTGTAATGATATTAACCTTGTCTTTTTGTAATGTTTTTGCTTTCATAAACGGCACAAAGGTAACTAATGCTTTAGCTACTGCCAACAAAGGGGTAATTAGGTGCCATTCATCCTTTATAATTATCGTTCATGAATATGTCCCTATTATTTAAATTAATTATAATATACATTGCGCCACAATAATAAAGTATAGAACATGAAACAAAATTTTCTGCTAATAGCAGGGCTATTTTTAGCCTCCTTTTCGGCAACAGCTCAATCAGGAGCAAAAATTACCGGACAAGTAAAAGACAATACGGGTACTGCTATCAAGGCAGCTACCGTCCTCTTAAACAAAAGCACAGATTCTTCCCTGGTTAAAACTGCTATTTCTGATGCAGCAGGCAATTTTGAAATAGATGGCATTAAAGCTGGTAATTACTATGTAATCGCAACTGCTGTAGGCAACCAAAAAGCTATTTCAACCGCATTCAATTTAAATGATGGTGACAATTTTAGGGTACCGGGATTCCAACTATTACCCAATGAGAAAAATCTACAAGGCGTTACCGTTACGGGCACTTACAAAAAGCCCATGATTGAAGTAAAGGCAGATAAAACTGTATTGAATGTAGAAAGCAGTATCAATGCCACAGGCAGCAATGCTTTTGAATTATTACAAAAAGCTCCAGGCATCGTTACCGATAAAGATGATAACATTTCTTTAAAAGGCAAGAATGGTGTGAGGGTATATATTGATGGTCGTCCTACTCAAATGAGCAATGCCGATTTAGCGCTTTATTTAAAATCAATTAATTCGGTAGACATTGAATCGATTGAAATGATTGACAACCCTAGTGCTCGATATGACGCCAGCGGCAATGCAGGTATTGTAAATATCAAATTGAAAAAAAATAAGAAATTCGGTACCAACGGTTCTATTTCAACTGGATTAAATGTAGGATTAAGTCCTAAAACGAATAGCGCTTTAAGTTTGAATTATAGAAATAAAAAAGCCAATTTCTTCAGCAACTATAGCAATGGCTATAACGACAATGTGAGTAATTTTTATTTATTCCGTAATCAGTTTGATAGTAGTTACGACCAGTCAAGCACTATGAAGGGATTAGGGTGGAACCACAATTTAAAAGCTGGTGCCGACTTTTTTATATCGAAAGATCAAACCATTGGATTTATTGCAACCTATAATATCAATGATAATGTAGGAAAAACAAGTAGCCGTACACCGATAACTGAAATTAGCTCTGGCAAAGTGGGGAATATTTTATACGCAAACAATACCTTACCTAATACCAGCAAAAACCTTAACCTCAATTTCAATTATCGTTTGGCTGATAGCGCAGGACATGAATTTAACATGGATATTGACTATGGTGCTTATAATAAAAGAACCAGCAGTTACCAACCCAACTATTATTATTCGCCTTATCCAGAAACCCTGCAATACACGAAAGAATACCGCAATAATACCCCAACAGATATTCATATTTTCACTGGTAAATTCGATTATGAAACTCCTTTCAAAAAAGGCAAATTGGCGGTGGGTGCTAAATTCAGCAGCGTAAAAACAGACAACGTATTTGATTTTTACAATATCATCAGTGGCATGGATTTCTTAGACTATAACCTAAGCAATCGTTTTTCGTATAAAGAAAACATCAATGCTGGATATGTAAATTACAACAGACCTTTAAATTCCAAATGGAGTGTACAAGCAGGCGTACGTTTAGAAAACACCATCAGCGACGGACAATTAACCCGGGCAGATGGTCAACCACAAACAGATGATCGTGTACAACGCAATTACACTAATTTATTTCCCAGTGCAGCTATTAGTTTCAACCAGAGTGCAAAGCATATCTTCAACCTAACCTATAGTCGCCGAATTGATCGTCCCAATTATCAGGAATTAAATCCTTTTGAGAATAAATTGGATGAATTGACATATCAAAAAGGGAATGCCTTTTTAAAACCACAGTACACCAATACCGTTGCCTTCTCACATACTTTCAAATACCGTTTTACTACGGCTATCAGCTATAGCCATATCAATGATTTCAAAGCACAGGTTATAGATACTGCAGGCAAAAGCAAAAGCTTTATCACACAAAAAAATCTGGCCACACAGGACATCGTAAACATCAATTTTTCATTGCCATTCCAAATAAATAAATGGTGGAGTTTATATGCCAATATCAATGCTTATAATAGTCATTACAAAGCAGATTTTGGTGCGGGCAAAACGGTAGACATCAGCATACAGTCCGCCAATATATACATGGCCAATAGCTTTACGATAGGTGGTGGCTATACTGGAGAAGTATCTGGCTTCTTTACTGCACCTTCAGTTTGGGCAGGTACATTCAGGAGTAAAGCACTGGGCACAATGGATTTGGGAATACAAAAAACACTTTTCAATGGCAAGGCTAATTTCAAAGTTAGTTATACCGATTTATTGAAGACACTGCATTGGAAAGGAACCAGTGATTTTGGTGCATCCCATATTGTAGTAAGTGGTAATTGGGAGAGCCAGCAATTGCGTATGAATTTCACTTGGAGGTTTGGCAACAACCAAGTAAAAGCAAGTCGCCAACGTACAACAGCCAGTGAAGAAGAGAATAAACGTACACAAGGTAGCGGTGGCATTGGTGCAGGCGGCAATTAAAAGACCAATTGGTAGTTTTTGAATAAGCAACTGCTGCGGTAAAACGCAGCAGTTTTTTTATATTTTAGTGAAACAAAATTTGTATTGCCCTAGATGCCACATTGAAGTTTTATTGGTTGCTGGCAATAAAAACTAATCATTACTCAACCCTAGAACCACCACTTCCTTTTCTTTTTTTGATGGCTATAAATTTTTTTGGCCTTTACGACCAATTGGACAAATTCATTCTGCAAAAAATTGCTAGGGTCGGCTGTTAATATGGCTGCCGCTTCTATCTGATCCCAATCAACTTCTTTGATATAAGCAGAGCTCTTTAATTTTTGTGCGAATAATGCCAGCGTAGACGCAAAACGATAGTCCCGATTAATGCTATCCTGTGGCAAATAATTAAACAGGCAACTATAAACCTTACTGAGGTGAGAGGTGTCTTCACATTTACTAAAGCGCATAATAATATTTGCAATAGTATCCTTTGGCTCAATTAAATTTAACCGGTATTTTTCTGTAGGTTGAATTTCGAAAATCGCCAGTACACTGCTGCCGCTTCCTATTTCGCCGCCTTCTAAATCAATGGCGCTATCTGAAACTGCATCTTTCTTGTTATCAAACCCAATCAACCGATATTCTTTTACAATTGCTGGATTAAAATCTATATTCATTGATACATCATCTGCCACAGCATAAAAAGTTTGAGTAAGTTCTTTAACTAAAGTCTTCTCGGCTTCTTCAATATTATCTAAATAGGCAAAATTTCCATTTCCTTTCTTTGCCAAAGTCTCCAGTTTACTGTCTTTGAAATTCCCCATGCCGACTCCTAAGCAGGTAAGGTAAACTCCCGATTGACGCTGCCTTGTAATCAAATCTTCTAATTCCTTCTCCGTGAATTTCCCTACATTAAAATCGCCATCCGTTGCCATTATCACCCGGTTATTACCATTCTTATTAAATGTTTTAGAGGCTAGTGTGTAGGCTGCCATTATCCCCGACTCCCCAGGAGTATCGCCGCCAGCTTCCATCTCCTCAATGGATTGTAATATCTTTTCTTTATTGCCTCCACCAGTTGGTTGCAACCAAATATCTACACTGCCGCCATACGTAACTATGGAAATGGTATCAATGGGTCGAAGATTTTTTACCAATAATTGAAAAGCAGCTTTTAATAATGGCAGGCGATTGGGCATATCCATACTACCCGAATTGTCTATGAGAAAAACAAAATTACTAGGTGGCACCATGTCCAATGCTAGCTTCCTTGCACTGATATTGATATAAAGCAGGTTGTTTTTAATATTCCAAGGACAGGATGATAATTGTGATTCCATATGAAAAGTTTCCCCTTCTGCTGGAGCTCGATAATGTAAATTGAAATAATTCAACAACTCTTCAGTACGCACGGCATCGGGGGGCACATTACTACTGGTATTAAGAAACCGACGGATATTACTATAGGATGCCTTATTGACATTTAAGGAAAAACTGGTATTAGGAAAACGGTCCGCATTTACTGCTTCATTTTCTACCAACTGAAAATAAGTTTCATTACCAGTAAACCAATTGAAGCGTGTTGTCTGTTTTAAATCACGGGTAACCGAAATTAATTTAGTCCTACTATGATTGCTATTGCCTGGTAAAACTTTTAAAACAATATTCTGCCAAATATCTGTTTTCACTTTTACTACCTTCAACTCATACCCTTCTATAAAAAAGGAAAGGGAATCGTATAAACGCGTAGTAGTAACTCCAAAGCCACCATTTTGGCCGGAATAAAATAGAAATTTATCAGTGAGGGAGTAAATTTTTACGTTTTGTAGTGGCTGATCCTTCTCGTCTTTCACCTCCCCGCGCAAATAATATTGAGCAGTCGATGAAAGCGACATTAATAGTATACTAATATGTATAACAAGCTTGTACAATGAAAGAGTATTAACCTAAAATAGGAAATTTCTTCAACAAAGAGCAGCTTTTTCTTCCTACCGCTGCCCATCCTTACTCTACCAGCCTATAAATCTCCTTGAGATTACGCCCCAACCCGTCATAATCTAACCCATATCCCAACAAAAATTTATTGGGCACATTGAATCCAATGTAATCAATAGTTAAGGGATATTTCAATGCTTCAGGCTTGTGCAATAATGCAGCAATTTTTAAACTTGCAGGCTGTTGATTCCGCAATTGCGGAAGGAATTCATGCAAGGTTTTTCCGGTATCAACAATATCTTCTATGATTACCACATGACGGTCTTGCAAAGGTTCATCAAGCCCAATAGAAGTAATTACATTGCCTGTTGACTTCGTGCCTTTGTAGGAAGCCAACTTGATAAAGCATATTTCCGCTTCAATAGTTAGCTCCTTAAACAAGTCGGAAGCAAACATAAATGAGCCATTAAGTATCGCAATAAAGAGTGGTTTTTTTCCGCTATATTCCTGATTGATTGCTGCAGCCAAACTGGCTATTTGATTTTTAATTTCTTCTGCCCCGATATAAGGCGTGAAATCTTTATCATGTACGTGTATGGTCATACTATAAATTTCTTTATTTTATTATTCGGATACTTTTAATCTTTGTCCAATTGATATTTGATCAGTATCCAGTTTATTCCATTTTTTTAAATCTGCTACTGTTACCTGGTATTTCTTAGCAATACTATACAAACCTTCTTTGGGTGCAACCACATGAAATTTGGATTCAACTGATTTTACTTGAAGCGGCTTCAATATTAAAACCTTTCCCACCGATGGTTGAGCAGTGATGGTTAGTTTATTATATTCGAGCAAATAAGCTAATAGCATACCGTTTTTCTGAGCAATATCAGGCAAGTTATCTCCTGATTGAACAGTGTAATTATCACGCTCTCCAGTTTTTGATTTTTTCTCTAAAAATATCAATTGGTCTTTGCTTAAAATTCCATCAGCTATCAATTCGTTAAATGCTAGCAATTTACTCAGGTCGATATGATAAATAGCTGCTAAAGCCAACAGTGATTGCCCTTTTTTAGCCTGCACTACTTTACTGCCATTTATTTTAAATACTCCCTTCTCATTGTTTGTTTTAATTTCTACTATTTTTTCGAAAGTGCTGTCTTCTTTAGCCACTGGTACTTCTTTATCATCTTGAAACTGTGAAGCATCAAACTGAGGTAATTCATCCATGCCGGCCAAGCTGTATTGTTGCAAATTAAATTGCTCAATATGCTTAATTAAAATGGCAGGATATTTAGGGTTGGTAGCATAGCCTGCTTTTTTTAATCCATAGGCCCAACCTTTGTAATCATCGGCTTTTAATATAAAAAGAGATGCATATCGTTGATTGCCTCTTAAAAAATTACTGTGATCGCGATAACTATCTTCCGCAGAATTGTATTGTCGAAAGCACTCTCCTTTAGCATCATCATCATGACTAACCCCAGCACCCGTCCAATTACTTTTGCACTTAATGCCAAAATGATTATTGGATTTTTTCACCAGTTCACTATTTCCACTTTCTGTTTCTAATATTCCTTGAGCCAAGGTAATGGCGGCTGGCACGCCCATTCTTTTCATTTCCCGAATGGCCAAATCCTTGTATAAATTAATGTACTCTTCTGAACTAATGGTTTGGGCCATCAGTGATTGCAGCATAAAAAAGGTTACAACAAAAATCTTTAGCTTCTTCATTCCCTCATAATTTTTTAATAAATAACAACCCATCTCTTACAGTAAGCATTACCTGCGATGAGCGTAAATCTGCCGACACATGTTCATTGAATGCATGTATGGCTTTGGCGCTCTTTCCACTAATACTCGATTCTAATACTTGTCCATGAAACAATACATTATCAGCAATGATTAAACCACCTTGTTTCAATCGCGGCAAAGTTAATTCGTAATAATCAATATATCCAGTTTTGTCGGCATCAATAAATACCATGTCCCATTTAAAATCCAATTCAGGAATAATGCTACGCGCATCTCCAACATGCATTTTAATTTTATTCTGCAAACCAGCTTTCTCAAAATAAAATTGTGCCTTACGGGCATCTTCCGATCTAATTTCAATGGTATGCAATTGCCCTTCCTCCTGCAATCCCTTTGCTAAGCAGAGTGCGCTGAATCCAGTAAAAGTGCCTATTTCTAAAATGTATTTCGGCTGTACCAACTGACTAATCATTTGCAATAATTGACCTTGCAAACTTCCACTCAACATATGTGCTTGTGGATGCTGGGCCCTTGTGTCAGTTTCTAGCTCCTGCAATATCTCGTCAAGGGGCGAACTAAATTGTTGCGCATAATCTTCAGCGATATGGTTGATCCATTCCATTAGAAATTGGGCGCGAGTGGTTTTGTTTTATAATAATCTTGGATGAAATGCACAACTTCATCAGCGGTATCAAAAATACGAATCAAGTTTAGGTCCTCTGCATTAATATTGCCTTCCTGATCACACATGGTCTTTTTCATCCAATCAATCATGCCTCCCCAATAATCTCTACCCACCAATATCATCGGCGATTGCTTGAATTTACCTGTCTGTACCAAAGTTGCCACTTCAAAAAATTCATCCAAAGTACCCCATCCACCGGGCATCATAATAAATGCCTGGCTGTATTTTACGAACATTACTTTACGCACAAAAAAGAAATCGAAATTCAATGACTTATCTCTATCAATAAATGAATTGGGTCTTTGTTCAAAAGGTAATTCAATGTTTAACCCCACTGACTTACCCCCTGCTAATGTTGCGCCCCTATTGGCTGCTTCCATAATTCCAGGACCACCGCCACTGATGATACCGAATCCTTCTTCTGCCAATCGTTTAGCTATTTCCACCGCTAACTCATAATAATGATTACCTGGTTTAGTACGGGCACTTCCAAATATCGATATGCAGGGACCAATACGACTGAGTGACTCAAAACCATCGACAAACTCCGCCATGATTTTAAAAATTTGCCAACTACTATGCGCCTGACTTTCTTTCCAGTTTCTTTGCTTGCTTACTTTAATTGATTCGTTCATTATTCAATTTTAATAATAATACAATGCCATCCAACCAAATATCAATTGGCAGGATGGCACTTACTTATTGTAAAATTACAGAGAAATTTCGGCTTTGGGGTCGGCTTTTTTAGAAATTAACAATAATCCAAGAAAGGTAATAATACCATTAATAAGCAATAATTCAATGCCAATTTTATACTGCCCAAATAAGGCTGGTGAATACATGTTTAGTAGGTAACAAATCACCGGCGACAATAAACAAATGGCAGTTACCAATAGTGAATTGGGCAGGTTTTTCTTGGTAAAAATGCCAAAGGCAAACAAGCCCAGCAATGGCCCATAGGTATACCCAGCCAGGTCTAAAATTTTGTCGATGATGCTATTGTCTGCGATGCGATAAAAAATCCAGATGCAAATAAGAAAAACAAACGTAAAACTAAAGTGAACGGTTAAACGTAATTTCTTTTTGGCTTTCTCATCCATGTCAGTACGCTTTTGCAAATCCAACATATCAATACAAAAAGAAGAAGTAAGCGCTGTTAATGCCCCATCTGCACTTGGAAATAATGCAGAAATCAAGGCGATAATAAACATGATGCTGATGGCAGGTGGCAACATATTCATGGCGACGGATGGAAACATTTTATCACCCAAGATATTATTGCCATTGAGTAATAATTGCTTCACCATTTTTCCATTTACCATCACTTCGGTATAAGCAGCTCCTTTGGAAGTAGTATAGATGTACAATAAACCTCCCAACACTAGAAAAAGAAACAATACACTTACTAAAACGATACTCATGGTGATGATATTCTTTTGAGAATCACCTAATTTTTTTACACTGATATTTTTCTGCATCATCTCCTGATCCAATCCAGTCATGGCAATGGTAATGAAAGCACCTCCGATAATTTGCTTCAGGAAGAATCCTTTACTATTGACATCGTAATTAAAAATATTAAAATACCCTCTATTACTAATTTCAGTAATGGCTTCCCCGCCTGAAAGATTCAATTGTTTTAATATAAAGACTACACATATAATCAATCCTGCAATCATCAAGGACGTTTGCAATGTATCGGTGTAGACAATAGTCTTTACGCCTCCTTCAAAAGTATACAACAGTATCATCAACAAAATGACTGCAGCTGTCACCAGAAAGGGAACGCCCAATTTATCTAAGATAAAAATTTGTAAAATATTTATAACCAAATACAATCTTGCAGTTGCACCTACCGTACGACTGATGATAAAGAAAAGTGACCCCGTTTTATATGCTACTTTCCCAAAACGTTGAAAGAGATAATTGTATATAGAAGTAAGATTGAGTCGATAATATAGGGGTAGTAAAATAAATGCAATCACAGCATATCCAATGAGGTATCCAAATGCCACTTGCATATATGCAAAACCTTTAAAAGAAGCACCGGAAAAATCGCCGACCCCACCAGGAACACTAACGAATGTAACGCCGCTTAAGCTGGTACCAATCATACCAAAAGCTACCAACATCCAATTACTGTTTTTATTTCCACTAAAGAAAGTTTCATTACTGCTATTACGGCTGGTATACCAGGCAACACCCAATAGAATTACAAAATAGGCAATAACGAAGGAGAATAATAATAAGGGTGACATAGTAATCGTTAAATTATATAATAGTTAGTTCGAAATAGAAATATAAAATATTCTTAGCTTGCAAGATAAATAGGATATCAAGATAAACAAATTATGCAAATAACTGCACTCGCTGTTTTTTGTGGCAGCAAAACTGGGCTTAACCCAAAATTCATTGAAGAAGCCGCTGCGTTGGGGCAACTATTGGCCGAAAAAAAAATAACCCTTATTTATGGAGGCGGCAATAGAGGCATTATGGCTGCAGTAGCCAATGCAGCGCTTGAAAAAGAAGGCAAGGTAATTGGCATTATTCCAAAAGTGCTTCTAGAATGGGAAGCACAGCATACCGGCATTAGCGAGTTGATTATAGCAGAGGACATGCACAGCCGAAAAAAAATGCTATACGAAAAGGCCGATGCGGCCATCATTCTTCCTGGTGGCTTTGGCACCCTTGATGAATTTTTTGAAATGCTCACTTGGAATCAGCTGAGTATCCACGATAAAAGAATTTTCATTCTCAATACAGATGGATTCTATGACCATCTAATTGCACACCATGAAAAAATGTGGAAAGAAGATTTCCTTTACGATGTGCCAGCCAATCGAATTAAAGTAGTAAATAACGTTAGTGAGCTGATACCTTTAATTTAACGACGCCTACTACCTTTTCCTTGAAATAAAGCTATTTGATAACCTGCCCTAATAACAGGAAAGCTTCTGGCTAAGCCATCAACATAAGGCGAATTGGCTTGCTTGGCTACGTCCCACATGATGGATAAATAATAATAAGAACTGCCGACTCCCTCTCTGCCACTGGTATACCCTCCTCCTATCAGCAAGCTATTGACATCGTATTTTTGGGTAGAAGGCAGATACGTACCATTACTAGCTGGAATGTATTTTTCCTTAATGAAGTTGTGTTCATACTGAGCTTGTGCAAATAAAAAACGCACGGGAAATAAGCGAACAAAAGCCCCCGGCCCATACACCATTTGACGAACCTTATCGCCATATTGCACATAATCTCGTTGAGAAGTATAATTCAAATTGCCAGAAACTGCAACGTCTAAGTATCGATTGATACTATATCCAAAAAAAGGACTTATCCCTAAAATGGTGGAGCCATTAAAAAAAGATGCCGTTACATTGCCACCAGTAAAAATATTTTCTTTTTTAAGCCCTCCCGACTTTCCCTCCTCCCGGTCGGATTGGGCCATCAGGGAATTAAAACTCAACACTAATAATAAGAGGGGGGAAAACC
>Ga0194063_10000318_pt1 | contig 35941 bp, 32 predicted proteins | sample SepL3720m_MetaG_FD_155459 | JGI IMG/M metagenome (GOLD analysis project Ga0194063, IMG submission 155459) | Anoxic zone freshwater microbial communities from boreal shield lake in IISD Experimental Lakes Area, Ontario, Canada - Sep2016-L373-20m | ecosystem: Environmental > Aquatic > Freshwater...
TGAGCGCGGCCAAAATGGACCACGACCTCGGCCTGGCCGAACGCCCCGACGATGACTCCTTTGACGACATGCTGATGGGAGTCGACGGCTGGCTGTGCGAGATCAAGGACGTCCAGATCCGCGACGGCCTGCACGTCCTCGGCGCCGCCCCGACCGGCGAGGCCGAACTGGATATGGTGCTGTCGATCCTGCGGGCCCGCCAGCTTTTCGGCGGCGAGCAGAGCATGCCCGGATTGCGCCAAGCCCTCGGGTTGGCCGAGGACGGCACCGACGACCGGGCAGACGTCGATGCGGCCGAAGCCCAGGCCCGCGGCCTGCTCGCTGGCCTGCAGGTGGCCGGCTGGGACGCCGGACATGTCGACACTCTGACCGCTGAACCCGGGGTAGCGCGGATCCTGCGGTTCGCCGCCACCGAGGTGGTGCCGCGACTGGCCGGGACCGCGGGGGAGATCACCCAGGTGCTGCGCGCCCTGGACGGCCGCTACATCGCCGCGGGCCCGTCGGGTTCGCCGCTGCGCGGCCTGGTCAACGTCTTGCCGACCGGGCGCAACTTCTACTCCGTCGATCCCAAAGCCATGCCGTCGAAGCTGGCCTGGGAAACCGGCGTCGCGATGGCCGATTCCCTGCTGGACCGCTACCGCACCGATCACGGCGAGTGGCCGCGATCGGTGGGTCTGTCGGTATGGGGCACCTCGGCAATGCGCAACTCCGGCGACGACATCGCCGAAGTGCTTGCGCTGCTGGGGGTCCGGCCGATCTGGGACGACGCCTCCCGCCGCGTGGTCAATCAGGAGGTGATCTCACTCGACGAACTCGCGCGGCCCCGCATCGACGTCACCGTGCGCATCTCCGGGTTCTTCCGGGATGCCTTTCCACACGTGGTCACCATGCTCGACGACGCGGTGCGGCTGGTTGCCAGCCTCGACGAGTCCTTCGAACAGAACTTCATCCGGGCCCACGTCCAGGCCGATCTGGAAATCCATGGCGACGAACGACGTTCCACCACAAGGATTTTCGGTTCCAAACCGGGAACCTATGGAGCTGGTCTGCTGCAGGTGATCGACAACCGCAACTGGCGCGACGATGCCGACCTTGCGCAGGTGTACACCACGTGGGGAGGGTTCGCCTACGGCCGTGACCTGGACGGCCGCCCGGCTGCGGAGGACATGTCCATGCAGTACCGCCGGATCGTGGTGGCGGCCAAGAACCTCGACTCCCGCGAACACGACATCGCCGACTCCGACGACTACTTCCAGTACCACGGCGGCATGATCGCCACCGTGCGGGCGCTGACCGGGCAGGCCCCGACCGCCTATATCGGCGACAACACCCGCTTCGACTCGGTGCGCACCCGAACCCTGACCGAGGAGACCGCACGGGTGTTCCGGGCCCGCGTCGTCAACCCGCGGTGGATGGCGGCCATGCGGCGGCACGGCTACAAGGGCGCCTTCGAGATGGCCGCCACCGTGGACTACCTGTTCGGCTACGACGCCACCGCCGGCGTGATGGCGGACTGGATGTACGAGCAACTCACCGAGTCCTACGTGCTGGACCCGGAGAACCGCAAGTTCATGAACGAGTCCAACCCGTGGGCGCTGCACGGAATGGCGGAGCGACTGCTGGAGGCGGCGGGCCGGGGGATGTGGGAGAACCCCGACCCGGCGACGCTGGCCGGGCTGCGCCAGGCACTGCTCGACACTGAAGGCGAACTGGAATCGCGGTAGGTTGGCTACATGGCTGCCACCACCTTTTCCGAAGTAACCAAGGCCAAGTACGTCCTGCTGACCACGTTCACCAGGGACGGCCGGCCCAAACCCACCCCGATCTGGATCGCCTCCGACGGCGACCGCGCACTGGTCATCACCGAGAAGAACGCCTGGAAGGTCAAGCGGATCCGCAACACCCCGCGGGTCACCCTGGCGGTATGCGATGTGCGCGGCAACGTCAAGGGCGAAGCCATCGAGGCAGTGGCCTCGGTCATGGACGACTCGCAGACTGAGAGCGTCTACCAGGCGATCAACCGCCGGTACGGGATCGTCGGGCGGATCTTCAACTTGTTCTCCAAGCTGCGCGGCGGCAACGGCCGCACGGTGGGCCTGGAGTTACGCGCGGCGTGATGCGGAACCGCAGACCGCTGCGAATCGTTGCCCCGCCATGGTGAGGCGGGGATTCTGGCTTTACATCGTCGTGGAACTCGCGGTCGCCGTGGCGCTGATGTGGGCCGTCGGGCCCGGTTGGGCGGTTGCGGTGCTGCTCGGAACATTCCTGCTGGGTCTGGTGCTGGTGGGCTCGCAGTTCCGGCGGCAGGTCGCAGCGTTGCGCCTGGCCCGCGGCAACCCGCAGGGCGCAGTGGCCGACGGATTGCTCGTCGGCCTCGGTGGGGCGCTGATGCTCATCCCCGGACTGGTGAGCAGCGCTCTGGGTGCGTTGATGCTGCTGCCGCCCACCCGCAGTGCGGTGCGGCCGGTGGCCACGGCCATGCTGACCCGGGGCGTGACCCGCCGAATGGGCGCGATGAGCCCTGGTTCGGTGTTCCCTGGTTCAGGGTTCCCCGGCGGCACCCGCGGAGGCTATATCGACGGCGAGGTGGTCGATAGTGCGGTTGTGGCCGACCCGCGTGAAGCAGAGCAGATGCGCAGACTTCCGCGTGGCACTATCGCCAGGCGCACCGACATCTGAGTCAGGCCCATATGGCCGTCGGCATGTAGCGTCAAGGCCGTTCGTTGTTTGAGCCGCGCGTGACAGTTCGGGAGGCGCACCATGACCGTTACCTTCATCTCCGCCCGGCGCCGGCCCCCGGTCATCGCAACCCGCTGTCGCAGTGCAAGGTCGCAAGCGTTGACGGGATGCGCGGAGACCACCCGCCGGCCAACACCACGGTCTATCTGACTGTTGCCTGCTAATCCCGGAGTCCCCGCTCGGGCACGAACCACGTTGCTGTTCAACGGGCTTGTCCATAGTCCGTCGCACCCGGATGCCACTGCCATGTCGGTGCGCGACGGTGTGGTCGCCTGGCTGGGCGATGATGCCGTGGGCATGGCGCAGTTCCCGGACGCCGACAGCATCGACCTCGATGGCGCGTTCGTCGCACCGGCGTTCGTCGACAGTCATGTCCACCTGACCGCCACCGGACTGCAACTCACCGGGCTTGATCTGTCGGCCGCCACGAGTCGCGACCAGTGTCTGCGGGTGATCGCCGACCACGTTGACGCCAATCCAGGTCAGCCGGTGTGGGGTCACGGGTGGGATGACAGCGCATGGCCGCCAGGCCAGATGCTCACCACCGCTGATATCGACGCCGTCGCCGGACGGATTCCGGCTTATCTGTCCCGCGTCGATGTTCATTCCGCGGTCGCCTCAACTGCGTTGCGCGACAGGGCATCCGGACTTTCGGCAGTCGCGGGGTTCGATCCGCAGCGGCCGCTGTCGGCCCAAGCCCATCACCTGGTCCGGGCCGAGGCGCGGCGCCTGCTGACCGCTCGGCAACGCGATCACGCCCGCCGGGCCGCACTCGACGCGGCCGCCGCGGCGGGCATCGTCGCCGTCCATGAGTGCGCCGGGCCTCAGATCGGCGGCGCCGAGGACTGGAACGAGTTGCACGGCACCGACCATGGTGTTGATGTGGTCGGCTACTGGGGCGAGGCGGTGTCGACGGCGGATCAGGCCCGCGCACTCATCGAGGCCACCGGAGCCCGCGGCCTGGCCGGGGATCTGTTCGTCGACGGCGCACTCGGATCGCACACGGCTTGGTTATCCGAGCCCTATGCCGATGCACCCGGATGTATAGGCAATTGCTATCTGGATACCGACTCGATCGCTTCGCACCTGTTCGCCTGCACCGAGGCCGGCGTCGCGGCCGGATTCCATGTCATCGGTGACGGCGCCGTGACCGCGGTCGTCGACGCCCTCGAGCGAACCGTGGAACGGTTCGGCGTGCCGGCGGTCGCCCGGTGCGGGCATCGGCTCGAGCACCTGGAGATGGTGTCGGCGCAGCAGGCGGCGAAACTCGGCGCGTGGGGCATCACCGCCAGCATGCAACCGGGTTTCGACGCCATCTGGGGCGGCGACGACGGTATGTACGCCGGCCGTCTCGGAGCGCACCGTGCCGCCACGCTCAACCCGCTGGCACTGTTGGCGTCGGCAGGCGTGCGATTGGCCTTCGGCTCTGATGCGCCCGTGACCGCCATGGATCCCTGGTCCTGGGTGCGGGCCGCAAGCCTGCACCGCACGCCCGGCAGCGCCATCTCGGTGCGGGCCGCCTTCGCCGCCGCTACCCGCGGGGCCTGGCGGGCCGGCGGGGTTCGTGACGGTGTCACCGGCACCCTGGTCCCGGGCGCGCCCGCGTCCTACGCCGTCTGGGACACCGCTGAACTAGACGTCAGCGCCCCCGCCGACAACGTGGCGCGCTGGTCTACCGACCCTCGGTCGCGTGTCCCGGTCCTGCCGAACCTGGATCCCGACAGCCCGTTGCCGCACTGCCGGCAGACCGTGCACCGCGGCGTCGTGCTCCATGGGTAGCCGCACCGAGCGGTTCAGCACCGAGCGGTTCAGTACCACACTGCTACCGCGGATGCTTCGCCTCGGCATAGCCATGCTGGCCGGACTGCTGATGTGCGTGAGTTTCCCGCCGGTCGGATGGTGGTGGTCCGCGGTGCCGGCACTGGCGCTGCTGACCTGGGTTCTGGTGCACCCGGGCACCACGATGGCGGGCGGATTCGGATACGGGTTCGCGTTCGGACTTGCGTTCTACCTTCCACTGCTGCCGTGGATCGGTGGGCTGGTGGGCCCGATCCCGTGGCTGATGCTGGCGGCGATGGAGGCCTGCTTCCCGGCGATATTCGGTGTGCTCGCGGTATGCGTGGCCCGGCTACCCGGATGGCCGCTGTGGCTCGCGGCAGTCTGGTCGATGCAGGAGTGGCTGAAGTCCAGTATCCCATTCGGCGGATTCCCCTGGGGTGTAACCGCTTTCGGTCAGGCAAACGGTCCATTCCTGGTGCTGGCACAACTCGGCGGCGCGCCCGCAGTGTCATTCGCGATCGCTCTGCTTGCCACCTCGCTGTGTGCAGTCCTCACCGGTGCCGCGCAGCGGGTGCGCCGCGACGGCACCGGATCGCATCCGCGCCCGTCGGCCGGTGCGCTGATCGCCGCCGGGGCGGGTATCTGTGCGGTGCTGCTGATCACTGCGGTGGCGGCACCCGGCGTGCGCCGCGCCGCGATGGATGATGGACCCGCCATCGCCGTCGCCGCGATCCAGGGCAATGTGCCCCGACTCGGCCTGGACTTCAACAGCCAGCGTCGCGCGGTACTGGACAATCATGTCCGTCAGACGCTGCAACTGGCCGACGACGTTCGCGCCGGCGCGGCTGCGCAGCCGAAGTTCGTGATCTGGCCGGAGAACTCCTCCGATATCGATCCGCTGAGCAATGCCGATGCCGCCGCGCAGATCGGCGTCGCGGCCCGGGCCATCGGGGTGCCGATCCTGGTTGGAGCCGTCGTCGAACGCCCCGACGCGACACCGGAGGACCCGGCGGCCTCCAACACCGTCATCGTGTGGGACCCCGCCACGGGGCCGGGGGAGCGCCACGACAAGCAGATCGTGCAACCGTTCGGTGAGTATCTGCCGTGGCGTTCGTTCTTCCGGCACCTGTCGTCCTATGCCGACCGGGCCGGCTACTTCGTCCCCGGCAATGGCACCGCGGTGGTGCACCCCGCGGGTGTGCCGGTCGGCGTGGCCACCTGCTGGGAGGTGATCTTCGACCGCGCGCTGCGCCGGTCGGTCCGAAACGGCGCGCAACTGCTGGCGGTCCCGACCAATAACGCCACCTTCGATCAACCCATGAGCGAACAACAACTGGCGTTCGCGAAGTTGCGGGCCGTCGAACACGGCCGCTATCTGATCGTCGCCGGAACCACCGGAATCAGCGCCGCCATCGCCCCGGACGGCCGTGAACTGGCCCGCACCGCCTTTTTCACGCCCGCCTACCTCGATGTCGAGGTCCGCCTGCGGACCGAGCCGACCCCGGCGACCAGGTGGGCCGAACCCCTGCAGTGGTTGCTGGTGGCGGTCGCGATAGCGGCTGTCGGTGTCGCAATGCTGCAGAATGGGAGTTCGGATCGCCCGTTGCGCATCCGGCGCCGGACCGACCGGCACGACGGAGGAGTCCCATGAGCACCCAGGGAAAGGGCCCGGCCAAGAAGGCCGCCGAGCCCCCCGTTCGGCGCACCCTGGTGATCATCCCGACCTACAACGAGTGGGAGAACCTGCCGCTCATCCTGGACCGGGTGCACAGGGCCCGTCCAGACGTGCACGTGCTGGTGGTCGACGATTCCAGCCCGGACGGCACCGGCGACCTCGCCGATGAGCGGGCGCTGGCAGATCCGGACCGCGTGCACGTCATGCACCGCACCGGCAAGGATGGGCTCGGTGCGGCTTATCTGGCCGGTTTCGCCTGGGGACTGGCGCGCCAGTACAGCGTGCTGGTGGAGATGGACGCCGACGGCAGCCATGCCCCGGAGCAGCTGTACCGCCTGCTTGACGCCATCGACAACGGGGCCGACCTGGCGATCGGCTCCCGCTACGTCGACGGCGGAACCGTGCGTAACTGGCCATGGCGACGGCTGGTGCTGTCGAAGTCGGCGAACACCTATTCCCGGCTACTGCTGGGAGTGGGAATCCACGACATCACCGCCGGCTACCGCGCCTACCGGCGGGAGGCGCTGGAGAAACTCGACCTGTCCACGGTGGATTCCAAGGGGTACTGCTTCCAAATCGACCTGACCTGGCGGACTATCAACAGCGGGTTCACCGTGGTTGAGGTGCCGATCACATTCACCGAGCGCGAACTCGGTGTGTCGAAGATGAGCGGGTCCAATATCCGCGAGGCGATGACCAAAGTGGCCCGGTGGGGCATCGGCGGGCGGCTGGACCGCGCCCGGGGCGTGGTGCGCTGAGGCCCTAGCCTCAACTAACCTCAGCGCGGCTAGCCGCGGCGCTTGGTCTTAATCAGATCCAGCCGCTCCTTGAGCAGTTCGTCCAACTCCTCGACCGAACGACGCTCCAGCAGCATGTCCCAGTGCGTCCTGGGGGGCTTGACCTTCTTGGGCTCCGGTCGGTCGCCCTCCATCAACGTGCCCTCAAGACCGTTGCGGCACAACCAATTACCCGGGATCTCCGCGTCGTCAGCGAACGGCACATCGAACTCCTCGCCGTTCTCGGTGCGGTACCGCGCGACCTGGCGTGGAGCCAGGTCATGGTTGCGATCCGTCTCGTAGCTCACGGCCCCGAGCCGACTGCCTCTCAGGACACGATCAGCCATCGTCATTCTCCTTGCGCTTGGGCCGGGATCGAGACCGCACGATGATCAGCGGCGCGGTCCCGGCTGCCTCCATCGTACCGGCCCGTAGAGGCAACCGGTTTAGTCTCATGACGTGACGCGTCGCACTCGCCCACAGCCGTGCCGCTGGTGCGGCCGCGAAGTCCCCGACGTGGGACTGGGCCGGCGCAGGCAATATTGCCGGCAATCGTGCCGCCAGCGGGCCTATGAGCAGCGTGCGCTGGTCAAGGGAACCGCGGTGTCGGCCGATGCTGTGGTGCTGTCGGCCGAGGAGGCCGCCGAACTGGCCGACCGGGTGTATCAGGTGCGCTGCGCGGCCGAAGACGTCGCGACCGCCGTCGAGGAGCGCGCGCCCAGCGCGGAGCTGAGAACGCTGTGCGACGCGTTGTTACGCGCCGTCCATGCCGCTGATGGATGGCGCTGAGCGGTTAGCGCCGAGCGGATAGCGCTGAGTCAGCAGGTGTACTGCACGCCAATACCGGCCGGCGGAGCCGACTGACGCGCGCAGCCGAAGGTGTCGATTCCGGCGTCGCTGTAGGACACCGCGGTCTGACGGGCGAAGTTGACGCACACCAGTGCCGAAGTGTCTGTGCGGCAACGGAAATCGCCGAAGGACACTGATCGGTCGACCGGTAGGGGCGCGCCCTGGCCGGCCGCGAAACGGCCCGGGTCGCCGTGGGCGGATCCCACCTGAACGGATTTGCCGTCGAAATCCACCCAGCCGCCCTTCCACGCGCCGTAGACGTCGGCCGGTTGGGGTGGGGGATCGATGAGGTTGACCAGACAGGCCAGTCCCGCGCCGCGCTTGGCGTCGGTCATGCAACTGGTGCCGAACGGGGTGGTGAACGCGACATCGTCTCCGAGCGCAGTGGTGGTGCCGCCCCGCAGCGCAACGCGAAAATCCGCGCCGTCCACCGGGCCGGCCGCCTCGACCCAGTCGATGGCCTCCGCGACCGGTGCTCCGGGTGCGGGCGCCGCTGATGACGTCCCCGGCTGGCCGGTGCTCGTCGCGGGCACCGACCCGGTGGTTCGTGACGGTGTGATCGGGGTCAGTTGGGTGGCTCGCGGGGGTGTGCCGGATAGCTGCGAGCACCCCGCCACCAGCAGTGACGCGGCGAACAGCACGGCGATCCGCATTCCGCCAGGCTAGCCGCCGGTGCCGTCGCGGCACGTCAGGCGCGACCGGCGGGGCGCGTTCGCTAACGTCACTGGAATGCATGAGCACCCGATTCGAGTGACGACCGCGGGCGGCGTGGTTGAAGGCTTCACCCAGGATGGGGTTAATCGATGGCGATCGATTCCCTACGCCCGACCGCCGGTGGGCCCACTGCGGTTCCGGGCGCCGGAGCCGGTGCAGCCCTGGACCGGCGTGCTGCCCTGCCACAGCTTCGGTAACTGTTCCCATCAGGCTCGTCGCTACACCATGACCGGTGTCGGCAAGTACCAGCCGATGAGCGAGGACTGCCTGACCCTCAATGTCGTCACCCCGCGCTGGCGTGGTCCGGCACCCGATCATGAACCGCTGCCGGTGATGTTCTTCATCCACGGCGGCGGCTACATCCTGGGCAGCTCTGCCACCCCCCTGTACGACGGTGCGACATTGGCCCGGCGCGGCTGCGTGTATGTGTCGGTGAACTACCGCCTCGGTGCGCTGGGTTGCCTTGATCTGTCGTCGCTTTCGACCCGCGATATCACCATCGAAAACAACCTGTTCCTTCGCGATCTGGTGGCGGCATTGCGCTGGGTGCGGGAAAACATTGGGACGTTCGGCGGCGACCCGGACAACGTCACTATCTTCGGGGAGAGCGCCGGAGCTCACGCCGTTGCCACCCTGCTGGCCGTCCCGGACGCGAAAGGCCTTTTCGCTCAAGCGATTGCAGAAAGCCCAGCCTCGGGCATGGTGGGGGATCCGGATGTCGCCGCCGAATTCGCCTGCCGATTCGTCGACGTGCTCGGGGCTGATCGCAATAACGCCGCAGCCGCAGTGCTCCGTGCCCGGCCTGCCGATCTGGTGCGCGCTATGGACACCGTGATGACCACAAGCCTGGACTCCATGATGGGTGCCGCCCCGGTCGGGCCCACCTCCGGCAATGATTTCCTCCCGTTGGATCCGTTCGAAGCCATGAAAGAGGGCACGGCGCATCGGATTCCACTGATCGTCGGGACCAACGCCGACGAGGGCCGACTGTTCACCCGTTTCATGAAACTGCTACCGACAACCGAGCACGCCATCGAGAGGTTTCTGGCCCATACTTCACCGGAGGTTCGCGAACGCGTGCTGGCCGCCTATCCGCACTACCCGCACCCGGACGCCTGCGTGCAGTTCGGCGGCGACATGATCTTCAACACCGCGGCCTGGCAGATGGCCGAGGCGCACGCGAAACTTGCGCCCACCTACGTCTACCGCTACGACTTCGCGCCGCGGACGTTGCACTGGACCGGCTTCGGTGCCACCCACGCGACAGAGTTGCTGGCGGTGTTCGGTATCTACCGCTCCAGGGTGGGTGCGGTACTGACCGGAGGTGTGGATCAGAAGGTTGCGGTCAAGGTCAGCCATCAGGTTCAGACCCGCTGGAACGAGTTCGCTCATACCGGGGTGCCCGGCGACGACTGGCCGGTCTACAACCACGAGGAGCGCCCGGTCCTGGTGTTCGATCGGCACACCCACGTGGAGTACGACCCGCATCCGCACCGCCGTCAGGCCTGGGTGGGTTTCTCGCTAGCGGATCGTTAAGCCGGGTGACGCCGTGATCGAACGCCCCGCCGATCTCACCGCCGACTGGCTGACCGCGGCCATCGGCGCCGGCGAGGTGAGTGCCTTCGCGGTGGATCGCATCGGCACCGGGCAGATGAGTGAGTGCTATCGGATCGCGCTGAGCTACGCCGACGGGACTCCGGGTCCGGAGTCAGTGGTGCTCAAGGTCGCCGCCACCGACCCGGTGAGCCGGGGGACCGGGCATACGCTCGGCCTCTACGAACGCGAGGTGCGGTTCTACTCTGAGGTTGCGCCCGGTCTCGCGAGGCAGTCCGGCGGCCCGATCGCGCACTGCTATCACGCTGCCTACCAACCCGAGACCGGCTATTTCACCCTGCTACTCGACGACGCCGCACCGGCGGAAGTGGGTGACGAGATCCGCGGCGCCACGATCGCGGATGCGAAACTCGCGCTGACCAAGTTAGGCCGCCTGCACGCACCGCTCATCGGCAGCGAGGCGCTGGCGGATGCGGAATGGCTCAACCGGGAGACACCGGTGAACCAGGGCTTGATCACCGCGCTGTACACCGGTTTCGCCGACCGCTACAGCGAGGCGATCACCGCCGATCAGCGCATCGTCTGCGAGCGCCTGGTGGAGGGTTTCGACGCCTACGTCGCTGCGGAGTCCGCACGGGTCAAGGGCCTGGTGCACGGCGACTACCGACTGGACAACATGCTCTTCGGCCGGCCCGGATCGTTGCGCGATCTGACGGTGGTGGATTGGCAGACCGTCACCTGGGGTTCGGCCCTGACCGACGTGGCTTACTTCCTGGGGTGCGCGCTGAGGACCGAGGATCGCCGAGACCACTACGACGAACTGCTGTGGGCTTATCACGACGGTTTGGGCGCGAGTCCGGCACTGACCCTCGAGGAGGTGCGCGAGGGCGTGCGGCGACAGAGTTTCTTCGGGGTGATGATGGCGATCGTGTCCTCGATGTTGGTGGAGCGCACCGACCGCGGTGATCAGATGTTCCTGACCATGCTGGATCGCCACAGCAGCCATGTGCTGGACACCGGGGCGCTCGATGTGTTGCACGGCGGCACGACAACCCAAGCGCTGCAACCGGATCCGGCCGACGAGGGCGCGCACCCTCCCGGTGACGAGCCGCTGTGGAATGAGAGTTGGTACTGGGATTTCGCCGACCCAGAGCAGGGGATCGGCGGGTGGATCCGGCTGGGGCTGGTTCCTAACCAGCGGCAGGCCTGGATCAACGCGCTGGTGTGCGGACCCGGGATACCGACGGTGGCGCTGCTGGACTTCGAGGCTCCACTGCCGCCGGATCCCGCTGTGGTGATCGGGCACGGCGTCGAATTACGGCACGGCACGACGGTTCCGCTGCAGACCTATCGGGTCGAGGTCAGCGGTGACGCGCAGGCCTTCGACGACCCGTCGGCGCTCCTGCGCGATGAACCCGGCCGGCCGGTCCAGTTGAGCATGGACCTCACCTGGGCCACGACCGGGGTGCCGTACGCCTACCGGATCACCACCCGCTACGAAATCCCCTGTGCGGTAACCGGAACGGTCACGATCGACGGCCGACGCTATGACATCCGGGCGGTCGCCGGTCAACGCGACCACTCGCACGGCGTGCGGGACTGGTGGAGCATGGACTGGGTGTGGAGTGCGTTGCACCTCGATGACGGCACCGATCTGCACGGGGTCGATCTACGCATCCCGGAGATGGGGCCGGTCAGCGTCGGCTACATGCAACGGACGGGTGAGGTCACAGAAACCAGTTCGGTGACCGCCGAAGCGACACTGGCGGACAACGGATTACCCCTGACGACGACACTGACGTTCGAGCCCGGTCCGATCACGGCGACGATCGCCGTGCAGGGACACGGCCCGGTCCGGTTGATCGCACCCGACGGCCGGGTCAGCAACTTCGCCCGGGCGTGGGCGACGGTGCACACCGCCGACGGCCGCCGCGGGGTGGGCTGGCTGGAGTGGAACCGCAATCAGAGCCGACCTGTTTCGCCGACCTAAGTTTTCGCGACCTAGTCCTTGACGACCTGGGTGCCGCCGGCCATCTCGTCGTGCTTGCCCTGCTTGGTCGGACTGCCATTGATCGTCACCGCGATCACGATCATCGCGATGACGCCCAGGAAGCCGCCGAGGTACGGCAGGATCGGCAGCACCGTGAAGGCGTTGCGGATTGCCGACTGCTGCACTGTGGGCTTGGACGCACCGCCTGGACCGCGGACGCTCAGGCCCAGCAGACGTTTGCCTAGCGTGCGGCCCTGCGTCACCTCGAAGGCGACGAAATAGATGAACATCAGCAGGCCGGTGAAGGTCCCGGTGACCAGGATGCTGGTGCCTGAATTGAACAGCCCCGCCAGCATGAAGCCAAGGAATCCGACCAGCAGACCGTCGATGATCCGCGCGCCCCACCTGATGCCCAGAGTGCCGGGGCGCCCACCCCACGCGGCGGGCGGCGTCGACGGGTAACCGCCGGGGACGCCGTAGGGGTCGGGTGGCGGTACGTACCCGGCAGGTGCTGGCGGGGGATATCCGGCGCCGTATTGACTGGGCGGTGGGGGATAACCGGCCGGTGGCGGCGGTGGATAACCGCCGGGCGGGGGGAAGCCGGCAGGCGGCCCGTAGGGGTCAGGGTCGTGGCCACCAGTTGTCATCAGTTCGCTCCTCGAGGACGTCGCTACCCACAAGCTACCGGCCAGCCGGACGCAGGGCACCGCGTTCGCGGTCAGCGCATCGCAATCATGACTTTGCCGCATTCTTTGCTGCCGCCGAGAACGTCCAGCGCGGCGTCGATGTCGCGCAACCCGAACCGGTGCGTGATCAGGGCGGACAGGTCGCGGCGGCTCAACAGGTCGATGGCGTCACCGAAGTGTGCGGGGTACTCGATCGAGCCCCGGATTGTCAGTTCCTGCATCAGCACGCCGAGGAAGTTGATCGGAACCGGTTCGTAGTGCAACGCGACGACGCAAATGGTCGCGCCCCGACCCGCTCTATCAACCATCTTGGCCAGCACTTTCGGAGAACCGCTGGCTTCGATATAGCCGGTGGTCGCCGGCGTTTTGCCGAACTGCGTTGCCGAAGAGCCATGCAGGCGGCCGAGTTCGGCCCAAACGTTCTGGTCGGCGGGATCGATACTGGCCGACGCACCGAGCGTCTCGGCCAGCGCACGCCGGGTCGCTGACAAGTCGACGGCGACGATATCGGTAAGTCCACGATCGGCCAGGCTTGCGATCGCGGCAAGGCCGATGGGTCCGCAGCCGAAGACCGCGACCTTGTCGTCGACGCCGACGTGCAACTGTTCGGCGGCATGCATGCCTACCGCGACCGGCTCGGCCAGCGCGGCGATATCGATCGGCATGTCGTCGGGAACGGGAAACAGCCGCCCGCCCCTGGCTGCCTCGCGAACCAGCACGGCGTCAGCCAGTCCACCCTCCGCCGTGCCATTCCCGATACGGCCGATGTCGTCCGCGCCCGGGTGTACGACCACCCGCTGACCTGGAACCACATCGGTCACTGCAGCGCCGACGCTTGTCACAACACCGGCCAGTTCGTGGCCGAGCGGCATCGGCTCACCGCTGGGCCCGGCGAGGCCACCGAGCCGGATATAGCTCAGATCACTGCCGCAGATGCCGCACGCGTGCACCTCGACGATCGCATCCCGCGGTCCGCAGGGGGGCAACTCGACTCGGTCGAGGCTGACCTGTCCCGCGCCGGTGATTCGGACCTGTTCGATGGTGGTCATTGATCTCTCCTCGGATCGCGGCGAGGAGGCCACGATGGGCGATAGGTTGGGCGATGCTGTGTGCGGTGTGGCGCACCAAACATAACGACGAGGACGGAGATGTAACAGTGAGTTCCTCGACGAAGGCCATTGATATCGACGACCTCACCTCGCCTCGGTTGACCGATGTGCAGCGACAAGTTCTTGACTACACCGAATCGCGGCCGGTCACCTTCGATATCGACCACATGATCGACGAGGCCGTCGCCGGCGCGGGTTCCGACGATCTGGGGTATACGGGTGACTTTGCGGCGCGTCTCGGTGCCCATGTGGACGCGATCGAGGCCGACACCGACCTGACCCAGTTGGCCCGCGGCACCCTGCGCTCCCGGGTCGTCCGGCTGCTGCGCAATCGGATCTCGCTGGCGGATCTGATCACGCGGTACCCGGAGATCGAGGCGATCGAGATCCAGAAGCCGATCATCGTGGTGGGTATGCCGCGATCCGGCACCACCCACCTGGTCAATCTGCTGGCTGCCGATCGGCGTCGTCGGGCACTGCCCTACTGGGAGAGCCAGGAACCCATCCCGGCCCCTGGTCGCGGACCCGACGTCTTCGGGGTCGACCCGCGCTACGGACGCGCCCGGGCCGAACATGACGCAATGCTGGCCAACATGCCACTGGTGGCGGCCATGCATGACCAATTTCCCGAGGCGATCGAGGAAGAGGTCGAGATTCTCGACCTGGATTTCGCCAGCTACATCCTGGAATGGCTGGCCCGCGTGCCGAGTTGGCGCGACACCTATCTGGCACTCGATCAGAGGAAGCACTACGCCTATATGAAGAAAGTGCTGCAGGCACTCACCTTCTTCCGCGGCCCGCAGACCTGGGTGCTGAAGTCCCCGCAGCATTCCGAACAGTTGCCCGCTCTGACCGCGACCTTCCCCGACGCCACCGTCGCATTCACCCACCGCGATCCCGTCGCCGTCATCCAGTCGACGGTCACGATGATGGCCTACGCGGATCGTCTGCGCCGCACCAGCATCGACCCGGACTGGCTCATCGACTACTGGACCGACCGGATACACCGGCTACTCAGTGCGGGTGTGCGGGATCGCGCCCTCGTACCGGCCGAGCGCAGTATCGACATCAGCTTTCATCAGCTCAATGGCAACGAGATCACCATTCTGGAATCGCTGTACGAGCGGGCCGACGTCGAGTTGACACCGGGCGTGCGAAAGAGTTTTGAACGATATCTGGCCAGCAACCCCCGCGGCAAGCACGGAAGCATCCGCTATGACCTGCAACGCCATTTCGGAGTCTCTCCCGACGAGGTGCGGTCCCGATTTGACTTCTACTTCGACCGCTTCGACGTCCGGCCCGAAGTCGGCGTCCGGCCCGGCGAGAACTGACAGGAGAGCCCCATGACGGATTTCGAACCCGCATACCTGACCCGTCCCGGCGCCGAAGCCATGCTGCCCGCGACACCCGATGTGGTCGAGGAGGTCAGCCCCGGCATCTGGTGCTCACCCGGACTGTCCAATGTTTTCATGATTCCGACATCGCAGGGCCGGGTGATCATCAACGCGGGTATGGGATTCGAAGGTCCCGTGCACCGCGCAAATATGGATTCCGTCGACTCCTCGCCGGTGCGCTACCTCATCGTGACGCAGGGTCACTATGACCACGTCGGGGGACTGGACAGCGTGCGCGATCCCGACACGAAGATCGTGGCGCAGGCCAACTGGCAGCAGTGGCGCGACGACAATGAGCGCCTGGTCCGCTACCGATCGTCGCGCAGCGCCTTCGCCTTCTCCAACACTCTGGCCAACGGTATCGCGAAGATCCAGGAGCGGTTCGGCAAGAAACTGCCCGGCCAGAGCACCCCACACGCGGACATCGTCGTCGAGGACACCTTCACGTTGACCGTCGGTGACCGCACTTTCGAAATGATCGCCACACCGGGCGGGGAGACCACCGATTCGCTGGTGGTTTGGTTGCCCGACGAGAAGATCTGTCTGTGCGGCAACGTGTTCGGTGCACTGTTCGGCCATATCCCGAATCTGGTCACCATGCGTGGCGACCGCTACCGCGATGCGCTCACCGTGATCGACACCATCGAACGTATCCGTGCGTTGGAGCCGGAAGTACTTCTCACCGGTCACTTCGCCCCGATCATAGGCAGAGATGGGATCCAGTTCGAACTGACCCGGCTGCGTGATGCCGTGCAGTACGTCCACGACGCGACAGTCGACGGCATGAACGCCGGCAAGGACGTCCGCACCCTGATGCGTGAGATCAGTCTGCCGCCGCATCTGGAACTGGGACAGGGCTACGGCAAGGTGGCCTGGGGTGTGCGGGCGATCTGGGAGAACTACTCGGGGTGGTTTCACCACCGGTCCACCACCGAGTTGTATCCGGTCGATCCGACCGACATCAGCGCCGACCTGGTTGAGTTGGCCGGCGCCGACGCACTCGTCGCCCGAGCGCAGGCCCACCTCGATGCCGACCGGCCCGTGCAGGCCATTGCGCTGGCGGAGAAGGTGACCGATGTCGATAACGACCACCCAGGTGCCCGGGGTGTCCTCAAGGCGGCGCACGAACGGCTTTTGACCGATAGCACCAATTTCTGGGAGACAGCATGGCTGAAGAAACAGATCACGAGTTACGCATGAGTGCCCGGGTCGTTTTTGATTTCACCGGTACTCGCGCTCTGATCACCGGCGGCACCAGCGGTATCGGCCACGCGACGGCAATGTTGTTTCGCGATGCGGGTGCTGATGTCACCATCACCGGTACGCGATCAGATGCGGGAGAGTACGACACCGATCTGTCCGGAATGGCCTATGCGCAACTGGTCCTTACCGACCCGGCGTCCATCGATGCCGTGAAGGCACACTTCGATGTCCTTGATGTGCTGATCAACAATGCCGGTGCGAACTTCCCCGGTGGACTTGATGAGTCGGCGCCCGACGGGTTCGACGCATCGGTGGCGCTCAACCTCAACGGCACCTACCGATTGACGGTCGCACTGCGCCGCGCCCTGAAGGCCTCCACCGCCCCGGGTGGAGCCGCGGTCGTGAACCTCTCGTCGATGTCGGCACTGCGGGCGGTGACGATGGTGCCCGGGTACAGCGCCGCCAAGGCCGGGATCATTGCTCTGACACGAACACTCGCGGTGAAGTGGGCCAGGGACGGCATCCGGGTCAACGCCGTCGCGCCGGGGACGATCGACACCCCGATGACCGCACCGATGCAGGGCATCCCGGCGCTGATCGACTCCGAGGTGGCACATATTCCACTCGGCCGATTCGGCCGCGTCGAGGAACTGGCCCCGACGATCGCATTCCTGTGCACCGAAAACAGTTCCTACACCAGTGGGGCACTGTTCGTTGTCGATGGTGCGTCCGACTGCTTCTAAACCCGCACGTTAGGTTCATGACATGGCCGGAACCGGAAATGACGCTGCCGCGGACACCTCACGACTGTTCGCTTTGGCAGAAACAGTCATCGGATTCATGCCGGCCGATGAGGGCCAGGCACTCTTCGACTCCGCGTTGCAGTTCCTTCGCGGTGGGGTGGCGGTCGAGATCGGCACCTACTGCGGCCGCTCGACCGTTCTGCTCGGCGCGGCCGCCGCTCACACCGGTAGCGTGCTCTACACCGTCGACCATCACCACGGATCTGAGGAACACCAACCCGGGTGGGAGTTCCACGACACGACGATGGTGGATACGGTCAGCGGACGCTTCGACACGCTGCCGACGTTTCGTCGCACCCTGGATGCCGCCGGACTCGACGACACCATCGTGGCCGTCGTTGGAAAATCACCGGTGGTGGCGCGCGGATGGCGGACACCTCTGGAATTGCTGTTCATCGACGGCGGACACAGCGAGGAAGCCGCGCAGGCGGATTTCGAGGGCTGGGCGAAGTGGGTGTCAGTGGGAGGGGCACTGATCATCCACGATGTATTTCCCGATCCCCGCGACGGTGGCCGACCGCCGTACCATATCTATTGCCGCGCAATCGATTCCGGAGATTTCACCGAAGTCAGTGCCACCGGGTCACTTCGGGTACTGGAACGAACACACGGCGTGCCCGGCGATCAGCTGCGGACACACTCGCAGTCGTAATCGCCTTCCAGACCCCGGGGCAGCGCATCATCGCGGAAGATTCCACTTCCGGCAGTGGTTCCCGACAGCGAATCGGCCGCGAGGATCATGGCTGCGCCGGTCCAGGTGGTGCGTTCCACCGGCCAACGCTTGCCGTCGGAGAACACCAGACCTGTCCAGTAGGAGCCATCCACTTCGCGTAGGTGCTGCATGGCCGCGAACTGCTGGCGTGCCCGGTCTCGATCACCCATGGCGTCCAATGCCATCACCAGTTCACAGGTTTCGGCTCCGGTCACCCAGGGGCGGTCGTCCACGCAGCGAATACCCAAACCGTCGACGACGAAATCGCTCCAGCGTTCGGCGATCCGGTCGTGGGCGGCCGAACCGCGTACGGCACCGGACAGAATCGGGTAGTACCAGTCCATCGAGTAACGCGGCTTTTCGGTGAAAGCGTCCGGGTGATCGGTGATCGCGTGTCCGAGTCGGCCCACCGCGACCTCCCATTCCGGTTGCGTATGGCCGAGGTAATCGGCGAGGGCCAGCGCACACCGGATGCTGTGGTAGATGCTGGCGCACCCGGTCAGCAAGGCTTCGGTGAACGCGCCGTTCGGCCCTTGCGCCCAATAGATCTCGCCGGTTCCGGCCTGCAGGTTGAGCACCAGGTCGATCGCGTCGCGCACGGTGGGCCACATCCGTTCGGCGAAGTCGTGGTCGCCGGTGATCAGCACGTGGTGCCACACTCCGGTGGCGATGTAGGCGCAGAAGTTGCTATCGGTGTTGGCATCCTCGACCACGCCACGGCGGTACTGAATCGCCCAGGATCCGTCGCTGCGCTGCTGCGCGCGACTCCACTCGTAGGCGGCGCGCGCCTGGTCAACGAGTCCGGCTGCCGTCAGTGCCATGGCGCATTCGACGTGATCCCACGGATCGGTATGGCCGGCCAGTGACCAGGGGATCTCACCCGAGCTCAGCTGGATCGTCGCGATCGACTCCGCCGTCTGCCGGCATTGGGCGGGCGTGAGAATCCCGGCCAGGCCCGGAACGCCGGCGAGATTAGTTCCGCGCATGGGATTTCTCGAGAGGTTTCTCGAAGTACAGCGCGACACTCTTGCCCGCCACCGGATTGAGCACAGCCTCGGCAACCCGGGTCAGGGCCGGCTTGCTCATCATGTCCCACACAAGAAGTTTGTGGTAGGCCTTGACCGCGGGATGATCATTATTATTCACGCCCACAGCGCATTTCAGCCACCAATACGGCGAGTGCAATGCGTGCGCGTGATGCGAGCCGGTGAACCGGACACCCCGGGCCTCGACCTTCGCTCTGAGCTCGTCGGCCTGGTAGATCCGGATGTGGCCACCCTCATTGGCGTGGTAGGTGTCGGACAGCAGCCAGCAGATCTTCTCCGGCAGCCACCGCGGCACCGTGATCGCCAGTGAACCGCCCGGCCGCAGGACCCGGACCAGTTCAGCGATCGCACCGCGGTCCTCGGGCACATGCTCGAGGATCTCTGAGGCGATCACCACGTCAAAGGCGCCGTCCGAATAGGGCAGCGCAAGGGCGTCGCCCACGACCACCTGGGCCTTGGCTGACGCAGGTGCTTCGCCGGCCTGGCCCATCGCCTGCAGCATGGTGTCGACCTCGGCGAGTTCCTCAGCGTCCTGATCGAAGGCGATCACATCGGCACCGCGGCGGTAGGCCTCGTAGCTGTGTCGCCCGGCGCCAGCCCCGACGTCGATGACCCTGGTACCCGGTCCGACACCGAGACGGTCGTAATCCACCGTCAGCATGGTTCGTCGACCGCCTCGATCTCGCGGCGGTGCGAACCGGTGCGCTCGATGGCCCGGGAATAGACGCGCACCGTCTGCGCGGCCACCGACTCCCAACTGAAAACGTCGAGTGCCCGCCGACGTCCCGCGGTCCCCAGCCACTGTCGGCGTCCCGGCGAGTCCAGCAGACGACTCAGCGCGCCGGTGAGTTCCTCGACATTGCCGGGCGCAACCAGATCTGCGCATTCGCCGCCGGAGCCGAGAACCTCCGGCAGGGCGCCGGCGCGGCTGGCGACGATCGGGGTTCCGCTGGCCATCGCCTCGACAGCAGGCAGCGAGAAACCCTCGTAGAGCGAAGGTATGCAGGCGATTTCGGCGGAGGCGAACAGTACGGCAAGATCGGAGTCGGACAGGCCGCTGACGACTCGCACGATATCGGAGATCCCAAGTTCGGCGATCAGCTTTTCGGTAGGGCCGTTGGATTCGAGCTTAGCCACCAGTTGCAACTCAATGTCGTGGCCGGCGCGCAGTCGGGCTACCGCCTGCAGCAGGTGCCCGATTCCCTTCAGTGGCCGGTCGGCCGAGGAGATCGCGATGATGCGCCCCGGAACCCGCGGCGCCTCGGCGGGTTTGAACTGTTCGGTGTCCACCCCCAGTGGAACCACGTGTAGTTGGTCGGGATGCACCCCAAAATCGTCGGCGATATCGTCCGCCGACGATGACGAGACCGTCAGCAGGTCGGGAATCTGGCGGGCGATCTTTTTCTGCATGGCGGTGAAGCCGTACCAGCGGTGCACCGAAGGCTTGCGCCACCACTTTGCCGCGTTTAGGTCGAGTACGCGGTCGCGGGTGATGGGGTGGTGGACGGTGGCCACGACCGGCAGGTGCGCCGCGATATCAAGCAGGCCGGTGCCCAGGCACTGGTTGTCATGCACCACATCGAACTCGGCACTGCGTTCGGCGAGCAGTCGCGCCGCCCGAAGACTGAAGGTTCGAGGTTCGCCGAAACCACCGGTCCACATGGTGGCCAGTTCCAGTGCGTCGATGCGGTCGCGGATCTCGCGGATGTGCGGAACCCGGAACGGATCCGGTTCGCGGTACAGATCGAGGCTAGGTACCTCGGTGAGCCGGACTCGGGGATCGAGGATCTCGGGGTAGGGCTGTCCGGAGAAGACCTCGACCTGGTGGCCGAGTTCGACGAGACCCCGACTCAGGTGGCGGACGTAAACGCCCTGGCCACCGCAGTGCGTCTTACTGCGGTAGGACAGCAGCGCGATGCGCATGCTCACACTCCGCCGAGGGCCGAGAACGGTGCGCCTGGCGAACTGGACATGTGTCCACCCTATATTTCGGCCAGCTAACCATGCAAAGCGGGTCAAACGGCGCGACTACCGCCGAGTGGGATCGCGGACCTCGCGTGACCCGTCACCAACCGGTCGACAGCACCCGGTCGAGCATGGCGACGAAGAAGTCAGCGGACTCCCGGGTGAGGCACATCGGTGGCTTCATCTTCAGCACGTTCTGACGATCGCCGGTGGGCTGCACGATCACCCCGAGTTGCAGCATCCGCTCACAGATCGCGGTGGTCTCTTCCACGGCCGGTTCCAGGGTGATGCGGTCCCGGACTAACTCGACACCCATGTACAGGCCGCTGCCGTGCACCGTGCCGATCAACGGGTAACGGATGGCCAGGTCGAGGATCCGGGCCTTGAGATGATCGCCGACGGCAAGCGCGTTCTCCTGCAGCCGTTCGGTTTCGATCACATCCAGGACGGTGAGTCCCACCACGCACGACACCGGGCTGCCGCCGGCGGAAGAGAAGAAATACCCCTGGGTGCGGAAGGACTCGGCGATCTCCCGGGTGGTGATGACCGCCCCCAACGGTTGGCCGTTCCCCATTGCTTTGGCGACGCAGACGATATCGGGTATCACGTCCTGCTGCTGGAATGCCCAGAACCAGCGCCCGGTCCGGCCGTAGCCGACCTGCACCTCATCGGCGATTGCCAGACCACCCGCGGCGCGTACTGCGGCGTACACGGCCCGCAGGTAGCCATCGGGAAGGGCCATACCGCCGGCGTTGCCGTAGAACGGTTCGGCGATGAACGCCGCCGGTGGATGTCCCTGGGCGGCAAGACCTTCGATGAACGCCACCGCCTCCGGGGCGTACTTCGACGCGTCGGCACCGCGGTGTTCGCCTCGGAAGGCGTTGGGGGAGGGAACGGTGTGTACCCACGGTGGTCGGGTGCTCAGCGCGTTGGGGTTGTCGGCGATCGACGTCGAAATCGCATCCGTGGCATAGGTCCAGCCGTGGTAGGCCTCGGCAACGGCGACGATGTCGTTGCGGCCGGTGGTTGCCATCGCCAGGCGCAACGCGAGGTCGTCGGATTCAGAGCCGGAGTTGACCAGAAAGACCGTGTCCAGTGACTCGGGCAGGGTGTCGGCAAGGCGCGCTGAGAATTCCGCCACGGCGGCGTAGTTGAACCGCGAATTCGTGTTGAGCCGCCGCCACTGCCGGGCGACGGCATCGGCGACTGCCGGGTGGCCGTGGCCGAGGACCGCGACGTTGTTGACCATGTCCAGGTAACTGCGGCCGTCAGTCGCGATCAGGTGTTCTCGCCAGCCGCGCTCGATGCGAGGCGGATGGTCGTAGTAATGCTCCTGCACTTCGGCGAATGCCAGTGATCGCCGCTGCCTCACGGTGGCGGCGTCCTCGACCGGTTGTGCCGTCGGCGCCAACCCCAGCAGTACGGCGGGGTCACTGACGCGGTCCAGCCAGCCTGCCGCGTATTCGGGCCGAATGAAATCGGGTACTTGGGCATCACCGGGTACGCCGGCGGGAAGGTACTGGATCCATGCCGGGCCTTCAATGGTGCCCAGGGCGGTGCCCGCGGTCACGCTCTGCCCGGTGACCGCGGCGTCGTCTAGTCGCAGGCCGCCCCGGATCTTCACGGTCCCTGCTGCTCCGGTCACCGACAGGGCCCGACCGTCGGCGAGATCCAGGACCCCGGTCCACGGTGCGGCCAGCGTCAGTGGCGTCGTCGGCCACAATCGGACGCCGGTGGCCACCGTCGCGGGCGAGGAATCGCTGAGCGTGGCCGATCGGGTGAGGCAGGCTTGACCGAACGTGGTGAGCACGGCCGTAGCTCCACCTTTGAGGGCGTTGCGCGCGAGGCGGTCTTCGCAGTCGGCTTCCAGCCAAACGCCGGTGTCCATCGCGTCTGATTCCACCGAAAGGTCGAGACGCACGATGTCGCGTGGATCCAGACCGGCGATCAGTGCAGCGTCAGCCGTGATCGGCTCGTTCGGATTCGTGACGCCGAGAGCGTTGCGGATCTGCGCCGTCATGACATCCATGGGTATCTGCAGGACGCGTTCGAAGATCTGCCACTCCTGGTTTTGACCGGCGACGGCGTAGGCGTTTTCAGCGTCGATCGAGGATTGTTGAAGACCACTGACCACCAGCACCGCCGCGCGCAGCACGACCAGGGGCCACAGCGCTTCGATCTCCGCCGGGCCCAGTGGGCGCACTGCATGGAAGGCTTCGATGGCGGGAAGTGTGGTGGCCGGTTCGGCGCCGTCGTGACCGAGAATTGACGCGATCCCGACAGCAAGTTCACCCACTGGCCAGGAGCGCACCAGATCGCCGAAATCGATAACGCCGTCGGGAATTCCGTCGCGGTCGCACACCACGTTGTCACAGGTGATGTCGCCGTGAATGACCTGTATCGGCAGTTCATCAGCGAACCCGGCCACCAGTTGCCACGCCTGTACGGCGGCGGCTTGCACAACCTCGCGCTGTCGTGTGTCGATGATGTGCTCGGCGAGTACCTCGACCGTGCGGATACCGTGGCGCAGATCCCACTGCATCACCCGGTCGACGCCGGGGTGATCGAAGGCTGCGAGCGCCCGGCAGCTTCGGCCCGCCAATGCGCCGAGTCCGGCGACTTGGGCTGGGCGCAGGTACGCATCTCCGCTGAGCGTTCCGCCGTCAAGGTAGGTGATGATTCGGGGGAATAACGTTTCGGCCCCGTCGATCTGCGCGATCGGCGGCGACCCGGCGAGTTCGATGTTCGTGGCGGTGCGAATACCCTCGCCGGCCGCGATGAAGGCCGACGCAGCATCCTGAGCTTCCAGTTCGATCCGGCTGAAGACCGGATTGGCGATCTTGAGAACCCCGATGGGGACACCGGCGTGGTCGCGCAGCAGAAAGTTAGCGTCCTGCTGGCTGCCAAGGGCGCTGACGTGGGCCTGGACCCCGAAATGCTGTGCCGCGATATCCGCGGCCTGCGTGGGCGTGATCGCCGGGACCGGCAATTCAACGGATTCGAAGAAGTCGAACAGTGTCATCAGTTCCCTCGTGATTCGGCGGCTTTACTGTACTGCCGTGGCTGGGCGCGCCGCCCGATCGGCCGATACGGTGAAGGCATGCGGGCGCTGGTCATCGTTGATGTGCAGAACGACTTCTGCGAGGGCGGGTCGCTCGCCGTCGACGGGGGGACATCGGTCGCGCGTGCGATCACCGCACTGATCAGCGGTGACCACGGCTACGACCACATCGTGGCGACGAAGGATTTCCATATCGACCCGGGCGATCATTTCTCCGATCATCCCGATTACGTCTCGTCGTGGCCGCGGCACTGCGTCGCGCGCACGCGCGGCGCCGAACTCCACCCGGACCTCGATAGCGCGGTGATCGAGGCAGTGTTCGCCAAGGGCGCCTACGCGGCGGCCTACAGCGGATTCGAGGGAACCGCCGACGGGGTGGGCCTGGCCGACTGGTTGCGCTCCCGCCGGGTCGACGACGTGGACGTGGTCGGTATCGCCACCGACTACTGCGTGCGGGCCACCGCCATGGATGCGATTGCGGCCGGTTTCACGACACGCGTCCTTGTCGGTCTGACGGCCGGGGTGGCCGCGGACAGTACGGCGACAGCACTGGCGGACATGCACGACGCCGGTGTTGAACTGATCTGACGCTCTTAACACGCCTGACCTTCAGCGTCGCCGGCGCAGGGACTCCCAGTCGTGTTCGGCTTCCAACTGGGCGATCAACCGCCCGGTGCGGTCTTTGAGCAACAGGGTGAATCCAAGGCCCACAACGATTCCCAGAACCAGTGCGACCCAGGAGAACCGGGACAGCCACCTCTCGGCGGCCAGGCCGAGGAAGTACACCACCGCGGTGGTCCCGCCGGCCCAGCAGATCGCGCCGGCTGCGTTGGCCGCCAGGAAATGCCGGTAGCGCATATGCAGTGCGCCGGCCAGCGGCCCGGCCAGGATCCGCAGCAGCGCGATGAACCGGCCGAAGAACACCGCCCACACGCCCCATCGGGAGAAAAGTTGCTTGGCCAGGGCGACATGGCCGGTTCCGAAATGTTTTGGGAAGCGGTTACCGAGGCGTTCGAACAGTGACATCCCGTATCGCCGGCCGATGCTGTACCCGATCGAGTCGCCGATGATCGCTCCGGTGATGGCGGCGACGCCGACCCAGACCGGGCTGATGTCGAGGTTCTCCCGCGAGGACAGCAGTGCGGCGCTGACCAGGGCGATCTCGCCGGGCAGGGGGATGCCGAGGCTCTCCAGCCCGATGACCAGTCCCACGGTCAGATACACCGCCAGTGCCGGGATGGATTCCAGGAATGGCTCGATCGTCACCGCCCAAGGATGCCCTATCGGGGTGGCGGCTTCGATCTGGCCTGGCTCAGATCTCCACCCGCTTGCGCCGGTAGAGCGTGCCGAAGGCGAGCAGGATCAGGCTGATCAGCAGGATCGCGGTGGCCAGCACGTTGATCTGGGGCGGCACCGCCGCCTTGGTGGCCGCGTTGACATACAGCGGATAGGTCACCGTCGACCCGCTGACGAAGTAGGTGATGATGAAGTCGTCCAGCGAGAGCGCGAACGACAACATCGCGGCCGCGACGATGCCGGGCACGATCAACGGCAGTGTCACCTTGAAGAAGGTGCGCACCGGACTGGCGCCCAGATCCATCGAGGCGTCTTCCAGTGTCCAGTCGAAACCGCGGATGCGGGCCCGCACCGTCATCGCAATGAAACTGATCTCGAAGGCCACATGTGCAATCAGGATCGTGACATAGCCGGTCGGCCAGCCCATGCTGAGAAACAGCGTCAGCAGCGAGGCACCCATCACCACCTCGGGCGAGGTCAGCGGCAGCACCAGGAAGGTATCGATCGCCTTGCTTCCCCGAAAGCGTTGGCGCACCAGGGCAATCGCGACCAGGGTGCCCAGGACCAGCGCGATCAAGGTCGACACCGCGGCCACGTTGAGGCTCAGTTTGAGTGCGCTGGTCAGGGCGGGATACTTGAACGGATGCGCCCAGTTGTCCAGCGTGAAGCCCTGCCAGGTGTAGTTGAATTTGCCGGCCGGTTTGTTGAACGAGAACACGATGATCACCAGGATCGGTATGAACAGGAACAGCAGCACCAGTCCGGCCATCATGCGCAGCGCCAGATCGCCGAGTTTGAACGTGCCCAGCACATTGCGACCCGGCTTGGTCAGGGTCACGACGGCCTGGGTGCTCACACCAAATCCTCGGTACCCAGCGCCCGGGTGTAGAGCAGCACGCCGACCAGAATGAACGCCATCAGTACGAAGCTCATCGCCGCGGCCACCGGGTAGTCCTTGACCACAAGGAACTGCTTCTGAATGACGTTGCCGATCATGGTTGTCTTGGTGCTGCCCAGGTAGTCGGCGTTGATGAAATCACCCACCGAGGGGATGAACACCAACAGGCTGCCGGCCAGCACACCGGGCAGCGCCAACGGCAGAATCACCTGGCCGAACATCCTGCGGTTGGAGGCATAGAGATCCTTGGACGCCTCCAGCAGTCGGGCGTCGATCTTCTCCAAACTGACGTACAGCGGCAGGATCATGAAAATGATCCAGTTGTAAGTGAGACCTCCGATGACGGCCCAACTGGTCGACAGCAACCGGCCCTCGCTGGGTAACAAGCCCACCGTGCCCAGGGTGTCCACCACCCAGCCGCCGTCGGCCAGGATCGTCTTCCAGGCGATGGTTCGGATCAGGAACGTGACGAAGAACGGCAGTATCACCAATCCGAGAAGCAGATTCTTGTATCGCCCCGCCTTGAAGGCGATGACGTAGGCCAGCGGGAAGGCCAGCAGTATGCACAGCACGGTGGCGGCCAGCGCATAGCCGAACGACCGCAGGATCTGATCCCGGTACTCGGTGAGCGCCTGCGCGTAATTGCCGAAATGCCACGCGAACGTGAGCTTCGGCAGATATACCGAACCACCCATCGTCGACAGCGAGGTGCGCAGCAGTGACACGAACGGCACCACGTAGAACACCCCGAGATAGGCCAACGCAGGCAGGACCATCAGGTACGGGGCGATCCTGCTGCGTTGACGGTTGCTGCTGGCGACACCTGCCATTAGCCGAGGGCCATGGTGATCAGCCGCCGGTGACCGCGGCGTAGGCCTTGTTGAAATCGGTGGTCTGCTCGTCGGTCAGTGGGGCCCATGCACGCAGCTTGTCGAGGGTGGCCTGCGGCGGATTGATCAATGGGTTCTTGGCGGCATCCGGGTTGATCTTGTTCAGTTCCTCGGTCATGTCCGACAGCACCGGGACGTAGTTGACGAAGTCGATCAGCTTGGCATAGTTGGCCCGGTCGTAGATGTAGTTGATCCACTCCTCTGCAGCCTTCTGGTTCTGTGTGGTGTAGGGAATCATCATGGTGTCGACGAAGGTGTTGCTGCCCGCCTCCGGAACCACGAATTGCAGATCGGGGTTGTCCTTCTGCAACTGCACCACATCGCCCGAATATGCCTGGGCCACAATGATATTGCCTGCAGCGAGGTCGTCGGCGTAGTCGTTGCCGGTGAACCGCCGGATCTGGCCCCTATCCTTGTGTTCCTTGATCAGATCGACGGCCTTCTGGATGCTCGCCATGTTCGGGTCCGCCGGAGAGCCGCCCTGCGACATCAGGATCATGCCGAGTGCGTCGCGCATCTCGCTCAGCAGACTGACCTTGCCCTTGAACGCGGGATCCCACAGATCGTCGACGGCCTTGATGTCGCGGCCGGTGGCGGCGCGGTTGTAGGCCAAGCCCAGGATTCCGGACATATACGGCGCGGTGTACTTGCGGCCCGGATCGGCCTTGGCATCCAGCAGGTCGGGCCGCATGTTCTTCTTGTTGCTCCACCGCGAGTCGCTGATCTCATTGGCCCAGCCCAGGCTCATCAGCCGGGAGGCCATGAACTCAGTGGGCACCACCAGGTCGGCGCCGATGTCCTGTTTGCGCGACAGCGGTTCCTTGTTCTTGGCGAACCATTCCTCGTTGTCGTTGAAGTCCTCTTTGTAGTCCACGGTCAGACCCGTCGCGGTTTGGAAGGCCGCGATGAAGCCGTCGGCCATGTACAGCGGCCAGTTGGAGATCCGCAATTTGCCGGTGGCCTTGCTGCCGTCATCGGCAGGCGCCGCACCGGTCGACCCGTCGGAGGCGGACTTGGTGTCCGAACCGCATGCCGCGAGGAACGACGGTCCGAGGACCATCGCGGCCGCGGCGGCGGCACCGCCGCCGATGAACCGGCGACGGGAGGCCAGCTGTGCAAGAACGCGGGGATCGGTTTCGTGTGCCATCGGGTGTGCCTTTCATCGGGTGAAGCGTTGGGATTGGGGGAGGTTAGGTCTCGTCGGGCGTCTCGTCGAGGTGGGTGATGTTCGGGACATCGCCGGCGGGCAGCACCAGCGAGGCATCCGGTGACCAGCCCGCGAAGACCTCGTCGCCGGGACGTAGCAGGGGTAGTTCCTGTTCGGTACCGACGTGGGCGAGGATCGCCGAGCCATCGGCCGCGGCCAGCGACAGCCGCAACACCGGACCCTGGAAGGTCAGGTCGACGACAGTGGCCCGCACGGACACGTCGTCGTTGTCGCCGGGTTGTGCCATCGTGACTCGCACCCGTTCCGGGCGCACCATGACGGTGGCCTGCCCGCCGGGTTCGACGGTGCCCTCACCGGGCCGGGCCTTGAGGGTGGTGCCTAGAACGTCGACCTCGACGTAATCGCGGTTGGCCCGGCCGGTGTGGCGGCCACGCCACAGATTCGCCTGGCCGATGAAGCCGGCCACGAACACCGAGGCGGGCCGGTCGTAGATCTCGGTTGGCGTGCCGATCTGCTCCACGTGGCCGGCGTTCATGACCGCGATCCGGTCACTCATCGTCAGCGCCTCCTCCTGATCGTGGGTCACGTAGACGAACGTGATGCCAACCTCGCGCTGGATGCGTTTGAGTTCGAACTGCATGACGTGGCGCAGTTTGAGATCCAGTGCCCCCAGTGGCTCGTCGAGCAGCAGGGCGCTGGGGTAGTTGACCAGGGCCCGGGCCAGTGCGACGCGCTGCTGCTGGCCACCGGAGAGCTGGGCGGGTTTGCGGGTGGCGAATTCGGTCAGCCGCACCACCTCGAGCATCTCGTCGACGCTCGTGCGTACCGCCGCCCGGCCCTTTTTCTGGCTGCGCGGACCGTAGGCCACGTTGTCCCACACCGTCATATGCGGGAACAGCGCGTAATGCTGGAACACGGTGTTGACGTGACGTTTGTGTGGGGCGACCCGCGATACGTCGACGCCCTCGAGTCGGATTGCGCCGTCGGTCGGACTCTCAAAACCCGCGATCATGCGCAGGGTCGTCGTCTTCCCGCATCCGGACGGCCCGAGCAACGAGAAGAACTCACCGGCGCCGATCGAGAAATCGGCGTCCGCGACCGCGACGTAGTCATCGAACCGCTTTGTGACGTGGTCGATTTCGATAACCGGTGTGCTGCTGCTCCGGTCGGGGCGACCCATCGTCGTGATCTGCGGGTTGGCGGTGCCAGTCGTGGTCAGGACCCGTCCTCCGTCCTCGGTGTTCGCAATGGTCGTGCAGTAAACCTTTACGGATTTACCCGGTATCCGCAACAGCTGCGGACCTACATGTGCGCGCCGCCGTCGATGCGCACCTCGGTGCCGGTGACGAAGAACGCCTCCTCGCTGCCCAGCATCGCCACCACGGCGGCTACCGCATCGGGGTTGGCGAAGATCGCCCGTTCGGGAAGTTTGAGACCCGGCGCGACGCGTTGGAACAGCCGGTAGTCGACGCCGTCGGGGAAACCGGGGCCCACGCTCTGCTTGGACTCACCGCTGCCATCGGTCATACCCGAGGAGATCGATCCGGGCTGAACGGAGTTGAACCGGATGCCCTCCCTACCGAACTCCGCGGCCAGTGCATGCGTCATCGCTTTGATGCCGCCCTTGGAGGCGGCATAGGCCGACATGTACGGGTGTGCGAAGTCCGCCGAGGTGGAACTGAAGTTGACCACCGCGGGGGAGTTGCCCTGGCGCAGCGCCGCGAGCGCTTCTCTGGTGACCAGGAACGTCCCGATCAGGTTCACCCGCAACACCTGCTCGAAGTCGGCCAGGGTGGTCTCGGCGAAGTGCGCGGAGCGCAGGATCCCGGCCACATTCACCAGCGTGTCGAGGCCACCGAGGCTGGCGATTGCCGTCCGAACACCGGCAATCACCGAATCCTCACTGCCCACATCCATGACGACGGTGCTCAGCATCGAGCCGGATGCGCCGGCCTTGGCGGCCGTGTCGGCCAGTCCGGCTTCGCTGATATCGGCTGCAATCACGCGGCCGCCCTCGGCGAGGATCCGCAGGACGCAGGCCTGGCCGATGCCGGATCCGCCGCCGGTGACCAGGACGCGGCGGTCGGTGTATCGCGGCACGGGTTTGCTCCTGTCGGGTTGGTCTGGGGTGCGGTTCGCGGGACGACGCGGAGTCAGTCCGGCCGTTTTCGGCACCTCGATGAGATTCTTAGCCTAAGTTACGTGGGCACAGTTGGATCATGTTTCACACAAGGGAGAACCCGCAGGCGTATGGCGAACAGAGCGGCAGATCGCTGGTCTCCGGGTATTGCGTTGAGCAAGGGCGTGTCCGGTCCGATGGAGGCCATCGGGGGTCTGTTCGCCATGTCCGCCGACGCAATCCGGTTCATCTTCCAGCGGCCGTTCCAATGGCGCGAGTTCCTTGAGCAGGCCTGGTTCGTGGCGCGGGTGTCGTTGGCGCCCACGCTGCTGGTCGCGATCCCGTTCACCGTGCTGGTCAGTTTCACCCTGAACATCCTGCTGCGCGAGTTGGGTGCCGCCGACCTGTCCGGTGCCGGCGCGGCCTTCGGAGCGGTCACCCAGGTTGGACCGCTGGTGACGGTGCTGATCGTGGCCGGCGCGGGTGCGACCGCGATGTGCGCCGATCTGGGCTCGCGCACCATTCGCGAAGAGATCGACGCCATGGAGGTGCTGGGTATCAACCCGGTGCAGCGGCTGGTGACGCCGCGGGTACTGGCGTCGGGTCTGGTTGCGCTGCTGCTCAACTCGCTGGTGGTGATCATCGGCATCCTCGGCGGTTATGTCTTCTCGGTGTTCGTCCAAGACGTGAACCCGGGTGCGTTCGCCGCCGGCATCACCCTGCTGACCGGCGTTCCCGAGGTGATCATTTCGTGTGTGAAGGCGGCCCTGTTTGGTCTGATCGCCGGATTCGTCGCCTGCTATCGCGGCCTGATGATCACCGGTGGCGGCGCCAAAGCCGTCGGAAACGCGGTCAACGAGACAGTGGTGTACGCGTTCATGGCGCTGTTTGTGGTCAACGTGGTTGTCACGGCGATCGGCATCCGATTGACGACGGGTTGATGCCATGGGATCGATGACTGTTCTGCGCACCAACTACCCGCGACTGTTCCGTCAGTTCCGCCGACCGACCGGCTTCTTCAGCCGGATCGGCGATCACACTCTGTTTTACGGAAAAGCGATCGCCGGCATCCCGGCGGCGATCACGCGCTATCGCAAGGAGATCATTCGCCTCATCGCCGAGATTTCCATGGGCGCAGGCACTCTGGCGATGATCGGTGGCACCGTGGCCATCGTCGGCTTCCTGACCCTGGCCGCCGGTGGAACGCTGGCGGTGCAGGGTTACTCATCGCTGGGCAATATCGGCATCGAGGCGCTGACCGGATTCCTGGCCGCGTTCATCAACGTCCGGATCTCCGCACCGGTGGTCGCCGGTATCGGTCTGGCGGCGACCTTCGGTGCCGGCGTGACCGCGCAGCTCGGGGCCATGCGGATCAACGAGGAGATTGACGCACTGGAATCGATGGGCATCCGTCCCATCGAGTACCTGGTGTCGACTCGCCTGGTGGCGGGCATGATCGCGATCACCCCGCTGTACTCGATTGCGGTGATCCTGTCGTTTCTGGCCAGCCAGTTCGTGACGGTGGTGCTGTTCGGGCAGTCCAAAGGCCTCTACGACCACTACTTCAACACCTTCCTCAACCCGATCGACCTGTTGTGGTCGTTCCTGCAGGCAGTGTTGATGGCGATCACGATCCTGCTGATACATACCTATTTCGGCTACTTCGCCACCGGTGGGCCCTCCGGCGTCGGTGTCGCGGTGGGCAATGCGGTGCGGACCTCCCTGATCGTGGTCGTGTCGGTGACCTTGTTTGTGTCGCTGGCGATCTACGGTTCCAACGGCAACTTCAACCTGGCCGGGTAGGGGAGCGAGATGACGAGAAATCTCGGACCCGGACCGAGCGACCGATCCGAAACTGAAACCGCGGCAGTGCCGGTTGCGGCTAGTGCCGGACGCAGTTTCGGCGCCCGCGGTAGCGCCCGCCCGATCGCCGGACTGTTGACCGTGCTGACCCTGGTGGTGATTTTCGCCGTTGCCGTCGGACTCTTCCGGGACAGTTTCAAGACGACAGTTCCGGTGACCGTCATTTCGGACCGGGCCGGCCTGGTGATGTACCCCGAGGCGAAGGTCAAACTGAACGGCGCGCAGGTCGGCAAGGTCGCCTCGATTGAACCGCTATCCGACGGCAGTGCTGCCCTGCATCTGGCCATCGACCCGGCTTCGCTCGACGCCATTCCGGCCAACGTGGGTGCCGAGATCGCGTCGTCGACGGTGTTCGGTTCCAAGTTCGTCGAACTGGTGCCGCCCGCCGACCCGTCGGCCAGTTCGCTCAGTGCCGGCAAGGTGATCCAGGGCAGCAACGTCACCGTCGAGGTCAACACCGTCTTCCAGCAACTGGTGTCAATTCTGTCCAAGGTCGAGCCTGCCAAGCTCAATCAGACCCTCGGAGCGCTGTCCCAATCGCTGCGCGGCCGGGGCGACAAGTTCGGGCAGGGTCTGGCGGACCTCGATAGCGCGCTGATCAAGATCAACCCTGCGCTGGAAAGCCTCAACCACGTGATCGCCGTTGCACCAACGGTTTTCGATGCCTTTGCCGATGCATCGCCGGACCTGCTGGCTCTGCTGGGCAACGCCTCCCGTGTGGGTGAAACCGTGGTGGATCAGCAGGGCAATCTTGATGCCCTGCTGGTCAGCGCCATCGGGTTGGCGGATATCGGAACCGACGTGGTCTCGGCCAACCGGCAGCCGCTGACCGACGTGCTTCGTCTGCTGGTGCCGACCACCGATCTGACCAACCAGTACAACGCAGCGCTGACCTGTGGCATCGGCGGTTTGATCCCGCTGGCTACCGGCCCGGGTGCGCCTGTCCCCGGCGCTGTGCTGCTGCAGTCCTTCTTCCTGGGTCGTGAGCGGTACCGGTACCCGGGCAACCTGCCCAAGGTGGCGGCCAAGGGTGGTCCGCAGTGCACCGACCTGCCCAACGTGCCGTATGAGAAGCGGACGCCGTTCGTGGTCGCCGATATCGGAGCCAACCAGGCGGAGTACGGCAACCAGGGAATCCTGCTGAACTCCGACGGTCTCAAGCAGGCGCTCTTCGGGCCCCTCGACGGCCCGCCGCGCAACACCGCGCAGATCGGGCAGCCCGGCGGATGAGCAGCCTACGTAATACCTCGATCAAGGTCGGCATCTTCGGCATCGTGATGCTGATGCTGACCGGTGTGCTGTTCGCGATCTTCAGTCAGTACCGCGCCGGGACGGACAGTAAATACTCGGCGGTGTTCACCGATGCGTCGAGCCTCAAGTCGGGTGATTCGGTCCGTGTCGCCGGTATACGGGTGGGAACGGTCAAAGCCGTTGACCTGCAACCTGATAACTCGGTGATCGTCGGGTTCGGCGCCGACCGCAACATCGTGTTGACCTCCGGCACCAAGGCGGCGGTGCGCTACCTCAACCTCGTCGGTGATCGCTATCTGGAACTCCTCGACAGCCCGGGGTCGACGAAAGTTCAGCCGCCCGGATCGGTGATCCCAGCTGACCGTACCGAGGCTGCGCTGGATCTCGACCTGCTGCTGGGCGGTCTGAAACCCCTTGTGCAAGGGCTCAATCCGCAGGCGGTCAACGCGCTGACGAATTCCCTGATTCAGGTGCTGCAGGGCCAGGACGGCAACCTGGAGTCGTTGTTCGCCAAGACATCGTCATTCTCCAACTCGCTGGCCGATAATAGTCAGACCGTGCAGCAGTTGGTCGACAACCTCAACGTTGTGCTGGCGACGATCAGCAAGGACGGCGAGAAGTTCTCCGGCACCGTTGACGGCCTGGAAAAACTCATCACCGGGCTGGCCCAGGACCGCAAACCGATCGGTGATGCCATCGCCGCTCTGGACAGCGGAACCGCATCGCTGACCGACCTGCTCAATCAAGCCCGCACCCCACTGGCCGGCACCGTGGACCAACTCGCCCGGTTGGCCCCGTTGCTGGACCAGGACAAGGAAACCGTCGACATCGCCCTGCAGAAGGCGCCGGCGAACTACCGCAAGCTGGTTCGCCTCGGCTCGTATGGCAGCTGGATCAATCAGTACCTGTGCGGGATGTCGGCACGGGTCACCGATCTGCAGGGGCGAACGGCGTACTTCCCCTGGATTCTGCAGCACACGGCAAGGTGTTCCGAGCCGTGATCATGAGATACCGCGGTTCCAACCTCATCCGCTCCGGCTTGATCGGCCTGGCGCTGATCGTGCTTGTCATCATCATCGGGTTGCAGCCGGAGCGGCTGTTGTCGCTGGCGACCTCCGTCCGTCACCAGGCGCTGTTCACCGAGGCCGGCGGCATTGCGCCCGGCAACGACGTCAAGGTCTCCGGAGTCAAGGTCGGGACCGTCTCCGACGTCGCGTTGCGAGAGGGCAAGGCACTGGTGACGTTCATGGTGAACGGGAAGGTGCGACTGGGTTCGGACACCACCGCCCACATCCGCACCGGAACGCTGCTGGGACAGCGGTTGCTGACGCTGGAATCGGACGGTACGGGCACGCTCCGATCCGCCGACGTCATCCCGGTATCGCGCACCGGCGCGCCGTATTCGCTGACCGACGCTGTCAGCGAGTTCACGGCCAACACCAGGGACACCGACACCGGCGCGCTCAATAAATCCCTGGACACCCTGTCGGTGACGATCGACCGGCTGGCCCCGCAACTGGCGCCGACCTTCGACGGTTTGAGCCGGATCTCCCGGGCGCTCAACGAGCGCAACGAGTCACTGAGCGGTCTGCTCAAAAGCGCTTCCGAGGTGACCGCGGTGCTCGGTCAACGCAGCCAACAGGTCAATACCCTGATTCTCAACGCCAACGAGTTGCTCGGGGTTCTTGAGCAGCGGCGGTACGCGATCGTCAGCCTGCTGGCCAACACCTCGGCGCTGTCTCAGCAGCTGACCGGTCTGGTCAACGACAATGAGTCGGAACTTGCACCTGCCCTGGAGCAACTGAACGCGGTGACTGCGATGTTGCAGCGCAACAATGACAACCTCGGCAAGGCGCTGGCAGGCCTGGCGAAGTTCCAGGTGACCCAGTCCGAAGCGGTCAATAACGGCTACTTTTACAACGCGTTCGTCGCCAATCTGAGCCCGGCGCAGACGATTCAGCCCTTCATCGACTACATCTTCGGATTCCGCCGGGGCGTCAACGCCGGCCAACCGCCGGACAATGCCGGCCCGCGGGCGGAGTTCCCGTTCCCGAATAACAGCGATCCGGAACCGTGGCGTCGTGCAGGGCAGGTGCCCGGATGACCGGTAAACGACTCAACGCTGCCATCGCCGCGGTACTCGCCGTGCTCATCGCCGCAGGCGTCACGCTTCTGGTCCGCAACACCGTGCTGAAGCCGACCACCATCACGGCCTATTTTTCCAGTGCCACAGCGATTTATCCCGGTGATGAGGTTCGGGTCTCCGGTGTGAAGGTCGGCAACGTCACGGCGATCGAACCGCAGGGCACCAAAGCGAAAATGACGTTGGCCGTCAAACGGGATGTGCCCATTCCGGTCGACGCCAAAGCCGTGATCGTTGCCCAGAACCTGGTCGGCGCGC